>Ga0114920_10000695_pt1 | contig 14716 bp, 14 predicted proteins | sample ChitaG_FD_88683 | JGI IMG/M metagenome (GOLD analysis project Ga0114920, IMG submission 88683) | Deep subsurface microbial communities from South Pacific Ocean to uncover new lineages of life (NeLLi) - Chile_00310 metaG | ecosystem: Environmental > Aquatic > Marine > Oceanic > Sediment ... | reverse complement strand
TCAGCTCCGCGAAAAAGGCGCTGAAACCAAGGTAGCCAAAAAAACCTTAATCAAATTGGCCGCCAAAGAAAGCAATATCGGAGAATTGGGAGATGATGTCATGGAAGGGCCGGTGTCCGTCACGTTTTCCTATGAAGATGAGCTTTCCGGCTTGAAAATTTTATTCAAATTTTCCAAAGAGAATGAAAATCTGAAGCTTTTAGGGGGAATCATCGACGGCAAGGTCGTTAGCGCTGACGAGATTATTACCTTAGCCAAACTGCCTGGCCGTGAAGAATTGATAGCCAAGTTCATCGGATCTATGAACGCACCGGTTTCCGGTTTTGTCGGCACGTTGAGTAATTTATTAAGCGGCATGGTGCGTGTGTTAAATGCTTATAAAGACACCTTGCCTGCCGACACGTCTGCCGAAGCCTCGGCAAAGGTAGAGGAAATCAAAACAGAAGAACCGATAAAAGAAGAAGAACCGAAAGCGGAAGAAAAAGTGGAGGCTGCCCCTGAAACCCCAAAAGATACGGCGGAAGCATCCCCGCAGGAGGCAGGACAGGCAGGCGACGCCGTAGGGGCGCCAGATCTGGCGCCCGATGAAGGGGTAGAAGAAAAACCTACCGATGAACCGGCCGATCAACCCGCCGAAAAAGAGTCTGCTGATAAATCTGAAGAGGAATCCTTCGACTCCGCTCAGGATGACAAAGTTGCCGAGGAGGCAGTGGTAAGTCCGGACTCAGGCGAAAGTACTGAGGAGCCTGCTGAAGAAGGTGAGGAGAAGAAAACGGCCTAATTTTATAAACTTTAATCTTTAATCTAAATTATTATGGCTGACGAAAAGTCTGACGTAAAATTGTCCAAAGCTGCCAAAGGCATTTTGGATGAAGTTAAAAAGCTGAATGTCCTCGAACTGGCCGACTTAGTAAAAGCCATGGAGGAAGAATTTGGCGTTTCAGCGGCGGCTCCTGCTGCGGTAGCTCCGACAGCTGTCGGAGGCGGAGAAGCGGGTGGAGGCGCAGAGGAAAAGGATTCCTTCGATGTAGAATTGACTGCCTGTGGCGGCCAAAAAATTGCGGTCATCAAAGTGGTCCGCGAAGTCACGGGTCTTGGCCTCAAAGACGCCAAAGATATGGTGGATGCCGCGCCAAAAGTGATCAAAGAAGGCGCTAAGAAAGCGGAAGCTGAAGAAATTCAGAAAAAGCTTGAAGATGCAGGCGCTACCGTTACGCTTAAGTAAATTTTTAATCTAAGCAAATTACCCTGTGCACCACCTGCACAGGGTTTTGCGTATCTTTAAGCTTTCTTGACGACCGAATCACCAAGTGATAGATTTTGCAGGTGCTAAACCTACTTTATGGCTAATTTTCGTACGCGTAGAATTCGTCAAAAACCACCCCTAAAACCATTAAAGATCGTCAAAAATGGCCTTCTTGAATGCACACGGTGTTTTTCAAAAATGAATAAAAAGCATTTGAGCTATCTTTTAGGGACTGCTCTGATTTTGGTCGCCGTGTTGATTGTGATAAAGGTTACGACAGGTATTTATCATTCGATCCGGGATTTTGACCCGAAAGACATGGTTTTTGCCATGGGGAGCGACCTGAAACAAGATCAAAACGGCTACACGAATATTGTTTTATTGGGGGATGGGGGCCATGTACGGGACGGAGCGGATCTTATAGACACCATCATGGTGGTGAGTATGGATTTCAACAACAAAACAGTTTCTCTTCTTTCCATTCCGCGCGATTATTACCTTAGATACATTGAAAACAAAGATTATGCAGGGCGAAAAATCAATGAACTTTACCGGGATTTCAAAAATGAATTAGGTGAGGAAGAGGCGTACGGCGCTTATCAGGACGTTTTGAGTGATATTGTCAATCTTGATATTCATTATTATGCTCGTTTTGATTTCAATGCGTTTGTGGAAGTAGTGGATAGCCTTGGGGGGATTACCGTCGATGTTAAAGAGGCTATCTATGATCCGTATTACCCCAATGAAACGGATGACGGCTATACGGTTTTTGAAGTCGATGCGGGTATTCAGGAAATGGATGGCGAGACTGCCCTTAAGTTTGTACGCAGCCGCAAAACAACGTCTGATTTTGACCGCGCCGCCCGTCAGCAACAAGTGCTGATGGCGGTTAAGGATAAAGTGCTTTCCAGTGACGTTTTAAGAAGCACGAAAACAATCAAAAGGCTCTATGAATCCATCCGTAGCAATTTGAACACGAATATGACGCTTAGGGAAATGATTGCCATGAGCTCATTTACCAAAGGTTTTGATCAGGGCCGATTGGCATCAAAGGTACTTCATGACGATCCTTCGCAGGATGGCGGGTTTTTGTATACGCCGGAACGTAAGTATTATAACGGCCAGTTTGTGCTGGTTCCGGACGGAAACAGCTTAGATTACCTGCACCGTTATGCCGATTTAATCTTCCATCAGCGCGATGTTTTGATGAATCCGGTTCGTATCGAGGTTTTAAACGCCACCAAAGAACCGGGCATCGCCCGGACAGTCACCAGCTTTTTGGGGCGTTTTGGATTTAATATCGTTAATATCGACAATCTTTTTGACGCTGAAGAGGAGCGGAAATACATAGAAAAGAGCTTTATCCGCTATAACCACTGGGAGGTGGATATGGAAGGAAATGTTATTGCCAAGCATCAGTCTACACTGGATGCCCTGGAGGCTTTTGTGAAAGGTGAACCTATTCCAAGCGATGAAGGGGAAGTCACTCCGGCCGACATAGACATATCTATTATACTAGGGGCCGATTATGAGGTTAAATAAAGGCTTCTCTTGCATTCCAGAGCGCATTAGTATAAAATTTCCAAGCCGAATTAAGGAATTAAGCTTAATCCTTAATTCTTAATTCTTAATTCTTTCGTCATGCCCGTTATCAAATCAGCGATCAAACGCGCCAAACAAACAAAAGTACGAACCGCCCGAAATAAGCACTACAGCAGCCATATGAAATCCATGATCAAATTGATCTTGGGATATGTTAAAAAAGGAGAAACCGACAAAGCGAATAAAATTCTGCCAAAAGTTGTAAGCTCTATTGATACGTGCGCTAAAAAGAATATTATCCATAAAAAAAACGCTGCCCATAAAAAATCTCGTATCCAAAAGGCTCTAAGTGGCAGTGCGCCAAAGGCGGAAAAAGCTGAAAAACCCGCGCCAAAAAAAGCTGAGGTAAAAGAGGAGAAGGAAGCTAAAAAAGCCAAATAGATCTCTAATAGACTTCTAGTGGATATCTGATGGATTTCTAATCGACAGAATATCAGTCAATTAGATATCAATTAGCAGTCAATTAGATATCAATTAGTTTTATGACAAAGGGAAAATACCTCGCTATCGATTACGGAGACCGCCGCGTAGGCCTGGCGATATCCGATTTTGATAAACAAGTGGCTTTTCCGCGTGATTTTTTAGAGAACAACCGTGTTTTGATCAGTCAGATCAAAAAGCTTTGCGATGGCGAGCAGGTGATTAAGATTATCGTTGGCTTGCCGATAGAAATGGATGGCACAATAGGGGAGCGGTCCATTAAAACGTATAAATTCGGCGATAAGCTGAAAAAAGCCCTTCATCCGATCCCCGTCGACTATTTTGACGAGCGCCTGACCACCAAGAGAGCCAAACAGCTTCTTCAAGAACAGGGAATCAAAGCTAAAGAGCAAAAAGGGAGGCTGGATATGATATCTGCGCAGGTAATTTTGGAGGCTTATATGGAGAGTCAAAAATAGATTTCAGAATTATTTTCAGACTATTTTGTGAGCTTTAAATATTCTTTATTCAAGATGGCCAGTTTTAGTTATACAATATCCCTCGATTGATTTTGTAGCTTTATTAAAAATTGTAACATCGAAATCATTACCATATTTTTCTGTCAATTCCTTTAATAACCGATCAACATAACAGCATCCTTCTTCAATAATTTTTTTCAAAATCGCAATTTTGCAGATTACACCTAGCCGTTCTTCAAATGGCATATCATCTTTATCGTCTAAAAGCTGATTATTGTATTCTTCTAGTTTGTTTTGTAAAAATTGAATTTTTTGTGGATCATCAGGTTGTGGAATTTTAGCCAATTCGCCCTGACTGTAGTTGGCGGGATCAGGTAAATGTTTAGTAAGATTTTTTCCTTGTGTTAAACAGTAATCTTCCATGTGATCAGCAGCTCTATCAAAAATTTCGACATCAAAATCATCTCCATATTCTTCAGCTAGCTGGCTGGAAAGCTGATAAACATAACAGCATCCTTCTTCAATAATTTTTTTCAAAATCGCAATTCTACTAATTACACTCAATTGTTCTTTAAATGGTTCATTTTCTTCTTGTTTTTCATTTAATCGCTCTTTATATTCTTTTAATTTAATTTGTAATCCTTGCACTGCTTGTTCATCATCTGGACGTAAAATTGCTGGCACTTTCCCATCAAAATAATCATTTACTCTTTCATAAGTTTGAGTAAAAAGTTCCGGGTTAAAAGAGGTGCCAAGTATTTTGATATATTTATCAGCAATTTCTCTAGGATTACAGTTGCCAAACTCTAATGCCTGACCCATAAAGTCGATTTTAGCTAATAAATCTTGCTTTAATGCAGGTGGTTGGTAACCATATTTTTCTGTTTTTAACAGTGCCATGTATTCTTTTAATTTTGTTTTTAGTCTTTGAAAAAGATGTGGATTTTCTGGCGATTTAATTTCTGGCAATTGCGCAATTTGCTCAAGGGCAGCTTCAATTTCTGGCCATTCAGGATTTGATTTAAGAGCTCTGGAAGCCAGCTTTTCTCTTCGGTTTTCAATAAGTTTTTGAATACCTGTTTTTTCTAATATTTTTTCACAAACTGATTTTCCATAAGGATTTATCGGTTTTTCATAACTATCAATTAGTAATTTCATAATTAAAAGTTTAAAATTTAAAAAATATTTCTCGAAATAAACTATAACATATTATAGTTTTATTGTCAATACTTTAAATAACCTAAAATAATTTAATCAAATTAGTTAAAAATTTATTGTCATTTACGCCAATCAATAATCGACGGTATCTCCATCTTATGCTGATTAGCCATCATCCGATCATAAAGCTTTTCTTCCGATTCATTTGATGGCTTTTCACCTTTCTCAAATTTCTTCAAAATTTTATCAATCTCAGCATATTCCAAGCCGATTTCCTCCTCGTCTGTCTGGTCGTGCATAAGCTCGGCTGAGGCGGTTTTTTCAACAATCACTTCAGGAAGTCCTAGATGTCTGGCTGCTTCCCACACGTCAGTTTTGTATAGATTGCCGATCGCAAGCACATCACAAGCACCATCTCCATATTTTGTGAAATAGCCAAGCATTATTTCCGTCTTATTCCCAGTCCCCAAAACAATGGTGTTGTGGGTATTGGCATAATGGTAAAGCAGTGTCATCCGGACACGCGCCTGAATATTCATTCTGGCCAAACTCGATGATTTCCAGGGGAGTTTGTCATACCCATCTATAAACGGATTTATCGGAATAGTGTGATATTCAATACCAAGTTCTTTAGCCCAATTTTCAGCGTCAGGAACACTATCAGGCCTGTTCAAACCTTCGTTCGGTAAAATAAGCGCAGTTACATTCTCCTTCCCCAAAGCCATGACTGCAATTTTTGCTGTCAGAGCAGAATCCACCCCACCGCTTAAACCCACCACGGCTCCGCGAATACCGGCTTTTTTAAAATAGTCGGCTAACTGGGCAACAATATGGTCAATTTTTTCTTCAATCATTTTAAAAGGAAACAGGATTCAGAATACAGAAAACAGCTGAATCCTGAATCCTGTTTCCTGAATCCTTAAAATTAATTATCGTCCGCCTAGGTTAAGTAGGGGGAGAATGTCGCTCGGCAAAACGCCCCAGTTGATATCCGGGGACATTTTTTGTACGAATTCAAACTGGATGACTTCCGGGCTGCGCCTCAATGATTCTCCTTTTAAACGAATAGCTTCGGCATCAGCCTGAGCTTCGATGATCTTCTTTTCTTTCAGTTTTTCAGCCTCCAGGCGCTGGAATTCAGCTTTCTGAATTTTCTGTTCAGCCACCTGTTTTTCCTCAATGGCACTGGCATATTCAGGAGAAAAAGCAATGTGACGAAGCAATACCCTTTCCAAAACAATATCTTTTTCAGCAAAAAGCTCCCTAATTACTTCATTGATTTTTTGTTCAGCCTCATCACGTTTAACCGCGTAAACATCAATAGCGCTGTATTTGGCAATCACCGCACGGATCTGGCTTCGGGAAACCGTACGCACGATTTTTTGCACATAATCCGGCCCCACACTCTGAAACAGTTCGGCTGCTTTAGTACGGTCCGGATGAAACAAAACCGTAGCATCCACTTTTACCGTCTGCCCATCCGCTGTGGGCGCGGTCATACTGTCATCACTGTAAATCGCTCCCTCCCCGGGCGCCATACTCATGGTATATTCCTGAGTTCGGACATCCATCAAATAAGACACCTGCCAAAAGGGGATTTTAAGGTGCAGGCCTTCCGGCAATTCTTTTTCAAGAACTCCTCGTCCGCGGTCATAAATAATCCCCACGTGCCCTGGGGGGACTGACACAAGGCCGTCTAAAATGATCATAAAAACAATAATGGCAATAATGATGCCAATTAAATTTTTTCCCCTTAGTTTAAATTGAGGAAATTGAGGAAGTCGAGGAAATTGTGGAAATTGAGCCATGGTTTTTGATGGTTAGATATGAAGTCATTATAGCAAAATTTTTCTGAGTTACAATTTTATGTTGACTGGTGAACATTTGTTTACTAAAATAAGGTCTGTACCGTGATTAATCTGATTAAATGATATTTATGATTGATGAAAGGTATAAATATTCAGATATTACGCTGGCTCCAGCCTCAGTCTGGAGCCAGCTTTGGATCCTGCCCAATCAATAAATCATAAGAATCACAGTTCAGACAACTATACAACTTAATTACAAATAAAATGAAATTAAAAACCATCTACATCTGCTCTCAGTGCGGCATACAAACCCCAAAATGGAGTGGCCAGTGTTTAAAATGCAATGCCTGGAACAGTTTGGTTGAGGATGTGATAAATGTCGGTAAAAAAGAGAAAACAGTATCCGCCATTGCCGCAAAACCGACCATTACCATCAAAAATATTCAAAAAAAAGAACGTCTGATTACGGAAATATCTGAATTCGACCGTGTGGTTGGGGGTGGTTTTATGTCAGATTCAGTTGTATTGCTGGCAGGTGATCCTGGCATCGGCAAATCCACCCTCACCCTCCAGATTTGTGGCCGGATGGCAGAAATCGGGCGCAGGGTGCTTTATTTTTCAGGCGAGGAATCTGTAGACCAGATTTCTGACCGCGCAAACCGCCTGAAAATCAAAAATCCGATTAACTTAATCAATCTCAATAGCCTGGAAAGCATCCTGGCTACTATTGAAGCTGAAAAGCCGGGGTTTGTAGTGGTGGATTCGGTCCAGGTGATGGCTAGTGAAGAACTGCCAAGCCAGGCCGGCTCCATTTCTCAGGTCCGTTACGTGACTGAGCAGTTGATGCAGGTTGCTAAAACTCAGAATATCTCCATTCTTCTAATCGGCCATGTGAATAAAGAAGGAAATTTGGCCGGGCCACAAGTATTAACTCATTTGGTAGATACAGTTCTGTTTTTAGAAGGCGACCGTTTCCATCAGTTCCGCTTGCTACGCGCCACCAAAAATCGCTTTGGGGCCGTGGATGAAGTGGGTGTGTTTGTCATGTCAGAAGTCGGATTAACAGAAGTCAAAAACCCCTCCGCCCTGTTTCTGGAAGGCAGGGCGGAAAACCCAATCGGCTCCGTAATCGTCCCTGTCTTGGAAGGTACGCGGACGTTCCTAGTCGAAGTACAGGCGCTTACTTCTTATACACATTTCGGCTACCCCAAGCGCACGGCTAGTGGTATCGATTTAAACCGCCTCAACATCATCCTGGCAGTGCTGGAACGCTACGCCAAAATCAAACTCGATAACACCGATGTTTTCGTCAATGTGGTCGGCGGCCTGAAACTGAGCGAACCGGCTATCGATCTGGCAATCGCCATGGCCGTGGCCAGCTCCAAAACCAAAAAACCTCTTCCATCCGATCTGGTAGTGATGGGAGAAGTCGGGTTGTCAGGCGAAGTGCGCAATGTGACGCAGATGGAAAAGCGGCTGAAAGAGGCGGAGAAGCTTGGGTTTAAGCAAATTTTATCCGCTAAACAGGTTAAGTCAGTCGCGCAGGCGGTTAAAAAAATATTTGACACTTAAAAATTAACTCACTATAATCCCCCTGCACTCTTACAATTTTTATTGTACGGGATTAAAATTAACCTCAAATAAAACATGGAAAAGGAAAATCATTACCCACCATCTTATGGTGCGGGCCAATTTCACTGCCCACATTGCAATGTTTTCGCAAAACAGTTTTGGGCCCATTTGCAAGCCGATCAGATTTGGAGTGATTCGGTGTTAGATCGGCAGAAATACTTTAGTGAATCACTAAAAAAGACTTGGTGCATTTCAAAATGCGAACACTGTCAAGGTAAAATAATTTGGCTTAATTCTTCGATCATATACCCCAAAAGAATATCGGTCTCTCATCCGAACAAGGACCTTGATGAGGACATAAAAAAAGATTATTTGGAAGCTGCTACCATATTCAATGATTCACCTCGGGCCGCTGCTGCTCTCTTAAGATTAGCACTTCAGAAGCTTTGTAAGCAACTAGGTGAAAAAGGAGAAAATATTAATGACGACATCGGAAATTTGGTAAAAAAAGGATTAAGTCCTCAAATTCAGAAGTCCTTGGACAGCTTAAGGGTGACAGGTAATAATGCGAATCATCCGGGTCAAATCAATCTCTCTGAAGAGCCAGAGAGAGCATTAAAGCTATTTGAGCTCTTGAATTTTATTGCCAATAAAATGATTTCTGAGCCGAAAGAAATTGACGCTTTTTATGAAGGATTACCTGAAAAATCTAAGGTGGCCATAGAAGTAAGAGATAAGAAGGTTAAGGCTAAATCCCAAAAAACCCTTCCGCATTCTTCGTCGTAATTTCCAAAACTTCATCAATATCCATTCCCCTTACTTCTGCAATCGTCTTAGCCACCTCAATCACATACGCTGGTTCATTTTTCTTCCCCTTGTACTTTTTGGGCGGCAGGAAAGGGGAGTCGGTTTCAATCATCATCCGGTCAAGGGGCATGTCTTTGATGATGCGCCTTAATTCCTCATTCCGCTCGTAGGTAATAATGCCAGTAAAAGAAATCATTAATCCTAAATCCAAAAACTGCATGGCCTCGTCATAATTTCCGCTGAAGCAGTGCATGACCGCGTTTTTTGTTTTGGTGGCTTTCAGTACTCTCAGCATGTCCGGAAACACCTCCGAATTCTCTCCGGCGAACTTGCCAGCCCGGCAGTGGAGGATGGCGGGTTTTTTGAGTTGATTGGCAATATTGAGCTGGCCCGTTAAAAAGGCGATTTGGTCATGATGCGGAAAGCGATCATGGTAATAATCCAGCCCGATTTCACCAATGCCCACCACTTTTTCCTCATTTTTGGCATATTCGTAAATTTGCTCTAAATCCCTTTCCAGGTTATCAGTCAAATCCGTCGGGTGGATACCGGCTGTTGTCCAGATAAAGTCATACTGGTCGGTGAGAGGCAAACACTCCCCAACCTGCTCCAAATTACAGGCAATTGTGATGAGTTTACGCACATTTGCCTTTAACGCACGTTCAATAACCTTGTCTTGCATCGGTTTTGGTACAAAGTTCAGGTGACAATGGGTATCAATAGCGTAAGGCATAAGATAGGCTTAAATCAGAAAAAGTATAGCAAATTCGTTTTGCAAAAAAAATGAAGCTGAAGTAAAATGCTGACGCGCCCGGGTGGTGGAACTGGTAGACACGCTGGTCTTAGGAACCAGTGCCGTAAGGCGTGAAGGTTCGAGTCCTTTCCCGGGCACCATTAAAAATATCAAGCCCAAGTGGTGGAATTGGTAGACACGCAGCGTTCAGGGCGCTGTGCCCCTCGGGGCGTGGAGGTTCAACTCCTCTCTTGGGCACCATCAAAGTATCTCAATCTCTTTCTGATTCATCACATTCAATAGGGCATCTTCCGCGTCCAGATAATCCGTAAACAAAATGCCATTCAAATGGTCTATTTCGTGCTGGACGACACGAGCATTGAATTTACTCAATTTCAAAGTCCTTTTACCGCTTTTTTCATCTAAATATTGAACAGTTATTTCTTTGTAACGTTTCACATTCCCCCATTTTCCAGGCAAGCTTAAACAGCCTTCTTCTCCCAATTCAGTTTTATCAGAATGACTGGTTATCTCAGGATTGATCATGGGAATAAGATTTTTATTATCCAGAAGAACCAAAATAAGTCGTATACTTTCGCCTACTTGAGGTGCGGCTAATCCCACCCCACCCTCTTTTTTAAGGGTTTTTTCCATTTCTTTGATGAGCTTCAGGATTTTTTTGTCGATTGCTTTAACAGGTCCCGATTTTTTACGGAGAATTTCATTTTCTTCGCCGATTTCGATTTTTAATGACATAAATGAAAGAATTATCGTGTTTTGGATTGTATCAGATAGGATTCAATCAGAAAATCAATATCTCCATCCATTACTTTTTCAATCTGGCTGGTTTCAGCATTGGTGCGATGGTCTTTGACCATGGTGTAGGGCTGGAATACGTAGGAGCGAATTTGATTGCCCCACGCCGCCTCTTTATAACCTCCTTTCAACTCATCAACCCGCTCTTTCTTTTCTTCCGCCAATTTTTGCATTAATTTTGCTTTTAAAACACCCATCGCCTGCGCTTTGTTTTGGGCTTGGGAGCGTTCATTTTGGCTCGTTACCACAATCCCGGTCGGCAAATGGGTGATTCGGACCGCGCTGTCTGTCACATTCACGTGCTGACCCCCCGCTCCACTCGCCCGAAACGTGTCGATTCGTAGGTCTTTTTCATTGACCTCAGCCCCTTCATCTTCATAGAGGACTGGAAGCACTTCGACCAGCGCAAATGATGTCTGACGGAGATTTTTGGCGTTAAAAGGAGAGAGTCGCACGAGTCGGTGAACCCCATATTCGGATTTCAGATAGCCATAAGCCAGCATTCCGCTTATTTCCAATGTCGCGCTTTTGATGCCGGCTTCGGCGCCAACGGTTTTTTCGTGGATAGTGGCTGAAAAATCATGATTTTCAGCGTAACGTAAATACATACGCATCAGCATTTCAGCCCAATCCTGGGCATCCACGCCGCCCGTACCAGCGGAAATGATTAAAATGGCGTCATTTTGGTCATATTGACCGTTCAGAAAAAGCTCGATATGGGCTTTTTGATGCCATTTTTTAAGTTCTTCAGCTTCTTTTTCAAGATCTTCCAGATCTTTTTCGTTGTTTTCATCCGCTATTTCCGATAATTCCTCTAAATCAGCCTGCCTTTTCTTTATATCGCCCCATTTTTCAGTCAGATTGGTCCAATATTTGAGCTCTTTTAAGACACGCTCCGCTTTTTCCTTGTCATCCCAAAAGCCCTCCACACTTGAAGCCTTGACGGCTTTTTGGCGTTTTTCTTCTATTTTGAGTTCGTCAAAGATACTGGAGATCCTTATCAATGGCTGAAAATAAGGCTTTGAGGTCAGTTTTTAGGTCCATTGTTAAATCACCATGGTTAAAAATTAACTGTTTAGAGATTACCATCTAAGTTATCAGTGAATCAATAACCAGGTTGTTAAAGACTTGATTTTCCCTCTGAAATTTGCTATAATAAATAGATAATTTTTTAAAAATAAAATCCCATGGCTGACGAAAATAAAAATAAAAAACCGGACACTGCCGCCAAAGGGGATGCAGAGCGAGTCAAAAAGCTCGAGCTGGACATCAAAACCGCCTTTAAAGAGGAGCGGTTTGAGGATGTCAAAAAGCTGGCTGAAGAAATAAGTTCGCTCGACCCTGAAAACCATCTGGCGGAACGTCTGTTAGAAAAGACAAAAACGGTTGAAGCAGATCAGCTTAAAGCGGTCAATGCCGGTAAAATCAAAGAATTGGAAGCGAAAATCAAATTGGCCTTTAAGGCCGGAAAGCTTCCGGATGTTAAAACGTGCTGCGACGAGATCAAGAAATTGGATCCTGAAAATAAAATGGTTAAAAAGATTGAATCTCAAATTGAAAAAGCAAAAAAAACGCTTGAAGCTCAGCAAAAGAAGCAAAAAGTCAGCCTTGTTTCAACTGAGCTTAAGGCGCTTGTTAAAGGAAAGTCATGGGATAAAGCAGCTGAAAAAGCCAATAAACTTTTAAAGTTGGAATGGGGGAATAAGGTGGCGATGAAGGCTTTGGAAGCGGTTGCTAAAGAAAAAAAGGTGGAAGTAAAGACGCTGATAACCGTTGAAGCCCCGAAGGAAACAGAAAAGAAGTCAGGCTTCTTTGCGCGTTTGTTTAAAAAGAAGGAAAAAGCACCCGTTTCTACAGAAAAGAAGGAAGCCAAAAAGCCAGAGGCAAAGGCTGCAGAAACTAAGCCAGACAAAACTGCTGAAGCAAAAGCGGAGAAGGTGGAAGAAAAAGCCCAAAAAACTGAAAGCGAGGAATCGCTTCCTCGCCCTGAGGTAAAAACGGAAGCCAAAAAGGAAGCAAAACCAGGCTTCTTTGCTAAATTATTCAAGAAAAAAGAAAAGGTCGCAGGGGCAAAGCCTGCCAAAGAAGTGGAAAAGCCTAAGGAGGCGGTCGAGAAGAAAGGAAAGTTTTTGGTTGCTGAGAAGCCAAAAACGGAAGTTAAAAAAGCTGAGGAAGCTAAGCCAAAGACCGATAAGGATAAAATCAAAGCGCTGGAGGCTGATTTGAAAAAGGCTCTCAAAGAAAGGCATGAACCAGACGCAAAGCACGTAATGGAAGAAATCAAAAAATTAGAACCTGAAAACAAAGCCATCAAAAAGGCTCAGGATCAGTTTGACAAAGAAAAAGCTAAACTGGAAGCGCAAGCAAAAAAAGAAAAGATCAAAGGATTGGCAAATGAAATCAAAGATTTATTGAAAAATGAAGAGTGGGCTAAGGCTGTTACTAAAGCCAATGAGCTTTTGGAGGTTGAATGGGGGAATAGCGTAGCGCTTAATGCCCTTAAGAAAATAGCAAAGACAAAGAAAGTTGAATACATCACGCTGATGACGGCTCAGGCGCCGGCAAAAGAAGAAAAAGGTGGTTTTTTCGCAAAATTGTTTAAGAAAAAAGCAGAGGAGAAGCATATCCCGAGCCCTGCCCCGAGTAAAACCGAGGGGAAAGTCGAGGGACCAAAACCTCAAACCAAAGGAGCAGAGGAAGCTCCAAAGCCAGAGATTAAGAAGGGCATCGCCCCTCCCGTGACGCCTAAGGCGGTACCCGCTGCTCCGCCTCCGACAGCTGTCGGAGCTCCCGCTCCTGTAAAGCCTGTTACACCCGCTATAAAACCGGTTCAGCCAGCCGCTCCAGCTAAACCAGCTCCTGTTAAAGCGGTAGTCCCCGCCCCTGTTAAAGCCATGGCGGCCACACCATTAGGGGCTGTAAAAGCGGCGGCTGCTCCAAAGCCTCAGCCAGCGGAAGGCGAGCCAAAAGGCAATATATTCACCAAATTATTTGGCAAAAAGACCGCTGCCCCGGGTGCGAAAAAGGAAGGGGCCGAAAAGCCGACCAAGTCCATTATCGATACGATTGTGGCTAAAACCGATGAAGGCAAAAAAGCCAAAATGAAGAAAAAGGTCGAAGCTGGAATGGGAGAAGGATTTCTAAAATTTGCCACTGTCTTTTTGGAATTTTCCGTTGCGTTTATTTTAGTCAGCGCTGGTTTCTTTTATGTGCAGAATATTGACCAGGAAAATCGCATATTAGTTCTGGCAGGCATCGAAGACAATTACGCCAGCCGTCTGCATAATGCCGCTATTGAATTGGAAGATAAGGAACAAGAATCCAAAAAGCTGAATCGGGACATTAAAAAATACAAAGAGGGTTATAAAAACGAACATGAGGAAACCATCGGAAAAATTGTCGAAAGCCGTATGGATTGGTCTGAACTGCTTCAGAAACTCAATGAGGTTACGGAATCGGTTTATGAAAAGAACGCCCTGTCCCAGTATGTTAAGTACAATAACTACTCCTATGATGTCGGATCAGGGCGTCTGAATGTAAGCGCCACGTTAAGCGACCCGTTAGGGAAAAATTTAACAAAACTCGCTGAACTGGAAGAGGCGTTCATGTATTACCCGAAGGACAAAAACGATCCCAATGATGAAAGGGAGCCTTATTTTTACGGTCTGCAGGAATTTAAGTCCTATTCAAAGAATTTGGATAAAGGCACAGGTCGCTATAAATCCAATTTCACTTTAGCGATTTTCACCAAAAAACCTAAAAATTAATTTTAAATCTTAAATCTACTATTATGCCAGCACCAGCTAATCCCACCCCAACACCGCCTGCAAACCCCAAGGCTAAATCCAATATTTTTGAAAAGCCTTTGAGTAAAACCCAGGCGGATAAAAAGAAAGAACTAAAGAAAAGAAACCAAAGAAACGCTGTCATCAGCTTGATGATTGCTGTGCTTTTCTTAGGAGTTTACTCTTATATGTTCTTTTACGGACAGCTGCAGGAATATTTGGTTTTTGAGCAAAAAATCGAACAAATAGAGGAGCAGATTGGCGAATATGAAATTACGCTAGCGAACAGC
>Ga0114920_10000694_pt1 | contig 14732 bp, 14 predicted proteins | sample ChitaG_FD_88683 | JGI IMG/M metagenome (GOLD analysis project Ga0114920, IMG submission 88683) | Deep subsurface microbial communities from South Pacific Ocean to uncover new lineages of life (NeLLi) - Chile_00310 metaG | ecosystem: Environmental > Aquatic > Marine > Oceanic > Sediment ... | reverse complement strand
TGTATAAAAGACTTACTCTTTCTGAATCTTCTAGCAGCGTTCTTGATTAAAAAGGAATAATTCTTTCATACTCTTCATTTTTTTGTTCTCCTTTCTTCGTTGCATCAACTATCACCTTGATTGTAGTATTATTCGTTTTATTTCGTGATGGATCAAGACTTGAACCTGTAACATTATTAATTACTACTATATCTCCTTCCCCAGCTCGTGTTATTGTTGCCCATTCAACAGCTTTTCTATTGTAAATATCTATATCCTTATCTACTAATGTGCACCATTTTAACGATGGATGAGCAGCAAAGGCAGCATGTCCTATGTTTTTTGTACACCTAGTTTTTTCCGGTGTAATTGATATTACTGCATGTAACCAACCACACCCTCCAACTGTTAGATATATACCATGAACTTGTTTGACTATTTTTGATACGCGTTCATAAATTTGCACCTCTCGTGGAAAACCCATGAGAATAAAATGTTCTTTATTAGCTGGTAAAATGGTTTGAAAGATTGGATTATCACGATGGTATATTTTGTCGATGGTAATCGTTGGTTGGGTTCGAACAGTATCTTTTGTTCCTGTGATGTCAACAAATGGTCCCTCATTGTGTCGTTCTGTGGCTGATATTTTCCCCTCGAATACAAATTCTGTTTCAGCAGGAATTTCAATTCCATACTTAGGCGTTTTGGTAGTTTTCAAGGTGCCATTCATGAGAGAATTTGCTAAAGGCAATTCAGATTCTCCATAAGGTTGTTGAAAAGAGATTGCTAGGGCTATTGCGGGATGATAACCTATAATTATAGCAATTGAAGTATCTTTTCCACTTTTCGAATTTTCTTCGTGAATTTGATATAAATCACGTGGTATAAGACGTATAACTCCCTTATCTTTACCTATTATCATAATTCTGTGAATGCTCCCATTTACCTCTTCGCTATTTGGAAATTTAGCAAAAACAATTCCAGCCGTTAAATATCGTCCTCCATCAGAAGTGAAAAATTTTGGAATTGGGAGTTCAAAGAGATTAACCGTTATTTCATTTTTGAACGTTGGATTAGATTCTATTTTATCGGGTATTTTTGGGTTTTTCACATACCCTTGAAACTTGTTATGATAAAGATTTTGTGTTTCAAGTATCTCCCCAAGTTGGTCTTTTGAAGAAAGCAGATTGCCAATTAATTGATAATTAGATTCTTTAATATCGGTAAATAATGTAGTTTTCTCTTTATTAATCTGAAGCTGTTTCGTAATTGACAATTCAAGATCTGTCTTATCATTTATTTCAACTATTAAGTTATTATCGCGGAGATTTTTAAGATACTCTCGGAAGCTCATTTAATCACTAAATAAGTTCAACACAAAAAAGGATTTAAACATTAGGTAAATTTTCTAAATACACTAAGCGGGGATTGTCGAGTGGTCAAAGATGCTAGGTTCAGGTCCTAGTCCTTAGTGGTTCGGGAGTTCGAATCTCCCTCCCCGCACCAGAAGATAATCTGATCTTAGTTTCGTTGGTTAGGTAATAAACATGAAAATAGGTATTATAAGCGATTCACATGATAATCTTGAAAACCTAAAGAAGACCATACAAATTTTCAAAGATAATAACATTGAAGCTATTTTACATGCCGGTGATCTTATTTCTCCATTTTGTGTGGTTCCATTTTCAGATTTTAAGGGTAGATTTTATGTGTGTGCGGGAAACAATCTAGGCGATGAAGACTATCTTAGAGAATTAATTGCGGATATTGGGCACTATTTCAAGTATGTTGGCCGTATAGAGTTAGCTGATAAAACGTTTGCGCTTTATCATGGTACTAATGATTTGATTGTAGAAGCTCTGCTAAAATCACAATTGTATGACTATGTAATTGTTGGACATACACATAAAAAAGAAACAAAAACACATGGAAAGACAATTCTGATAAATCCTGGAGAACTCTATGGAGACTTATTTGGTGAAGCAACTTATGCAATACTCGAAACCACAACAAACAAAGTTGAATTCCATAAATTAAAGTGTTAGAGTGAGCAAGCCACAACATGAAGCGTAATCTCCCCATAGTTTCTGAAGAACTACAGGATTATCTAACAACTTTATTAGACCCCGATTCTAAAAAGAATTACCTTCGTAAAGTAATAACGCCAATGGAAGACTATACTCTTCATGTGTATGATGATTTATCTCAAATTGGGGGGACATTGGATCATTTAGAAAATTGTGGTTATAAAGCACATCAGCATTCAGTTTTTCCAAATATAATTGTTATTGAACCTAAAGGGCCATTTGAACTAGATTTATCTGATATACAGAAGCAAATTGTAGTCGATAACAAAGCAGCAGAGATGATTTATCAAGGTTCTGATATTTTTGTTCCAGGTGTTAAAAGAGCTAACAAAGTAAAACGAAATGATGAAATCGTTGTTGCTAGTCAACAAGGAATAAACGTTGCTAAAGCAATTTCTTCAATGAATCACTCCGACATGCTTAAGGCGAAAAAAGGTATCGCAGCAAAAAATGTTTTATCACCTTTTCAAGTACCTAGTGTTGAACAATTAGATATGCATCATTTACCCATTTATTTTCAAAGTTTTCCAGCTTATTTAGCTAGTATTAATCTTGATCCAAAACCTAAAGATAGTATTCTTGATTGCTGTGCAGCACCTGGAAACAAGACTATTCATTTAAGTGAACTAACAAAAGACCAAGCGAAAATTGTTGCTGTTGACAGATCAAAAAGAAGGCTTCAGAAACTAATAGATAAGATTCAAAGATTTAAAATAAAAAACATTTCAACCTTTGCAGGGGACATAATTGAATTGAGCAAAGATTGGTCGCAAAAATTTAATAAGATTTTAGTAGATCCTCCTTGTACAGCATTAGGTTTGCGTCCTCGGTTATTTTTTGATTTAAAGTTATCAGATATACACTCAAGTGCCAATTATCAAAAAGCAATCCTATTTGCTTGTAAGAAGTTGTTAAAACAAGGTGGTGAATTACTTTATTCCACTTGCACTATTACAAAGGAAGAAAATGAGGAAGTAATTGATTACGCTATCCAAAAGCTTAATTTTGAAATAATAGAGCAAAAATTCCATTTTTCAAAAAGTGAAATATCAAAGGAATTTGAATATCCTTTTCAACGATTTATCCCTGGAAAAGATAGAACAATCGGTTATTTTATCGCTAAGCTTAGAAATAGGAAATAGTTCTTCCCTAACCTTTTTTAATCACTTACTTTCTATGGGTTCAAGGTGCAAAGTAGTGTCAGACGTTTCCCACTTTTTAGTAACTAGTTCAAGACGAGAAAAAGCTGTGAAATTAGCATTAAGTGCATTTAATGAGCTAAGAGAGAGAGGTTATAACGTAATCCTTGATTCGAATTTAGATGGTGGAAAGGAAGAATTCGATGAATCTAACCAACAAATCGATGCGATTCTAGTTTTCGGTGGCGATGGGACAATTTTAAAAACACTTAAACGCTGGATAAACATACCAATTTTAGGAATTAACTGTGGGAGAGTTGGATTTTTGACAGAAATAGAACCTGATGAACTGATTAAAGCCATTGAGAAATTTGAGCGTAACGAATTCTTCTACGAGAAATATACGACACTTTCAATTGAATCCGTAGAATACCCAAATCCTATAGCTGTAAACGATATAGTTGTTATATCTGATAAAACTGGTCGAATAATTACACTAAAAGTTTCAATAAATAACAAACAGCTATACACATTCAATGGTGATGGAATAATTATAGCTAGTACAACCGGCTCAAGCGCATACTCTCGCTCAGCAGGCGGTCCATTAATAATGCCAACCGTTGATGCATTTTCAATAGTAGCCATTTGCCCATTCTTAGGAAGAGTTTACCCTTTAGTTGTCCCTCCTGAAACAGAAATTAAAGTTATTAATGCAAGTAAATATAGAGATGGAAATGTTGTTATTGATGGTGAAATATATTGCAAACTCAAATATGAAGAGTCAATTACTGTAACAAAATCCGAGAAAAAAGTAAATTTTGTACGTTTCTCTGATAATTATGTAGAACGTGTTAGAGAGAAATTGTTAAAACTAGATCCCGATGATATTAATGAAGAATAAAGGAAATGATAATGACAATGCTCCTTGTTATATTCTTGATTCAACTGTAGTTATTCATATACTTCCTTCTGAAGAGACTAGTAAAGACAACGTGAATTTTTTAATTCCCTTAAATCTGAAAGAAGAAATGCGTTCTACAAAATCTAATTTAACTTTGAGTTTGTTAGAAACTGAAGATAGAATCAGATTTGTTGCGCCATCTTCCGATGCTTTGTCCAAGGCAAGACAGTATGCGGAAGAATCTGGTGATTTTCCTAACTTATCAACATACGATATAGATGTTATTGCTCTTTATTTTGACTATCCTGAATCAGTGATAATTAGCGATGACAAAGCAGTGCAAAACGTCTGTGTCACCCATGGAATACCTTTCAAAGCTCCTCTATTTAAGATTAGATCTAAGCGAAAATACTATTGGAAATGCATAGGGTGTGGAGGTGTTTTTCAAACCAAAATGAAAGAATGTCAAGATTGTGGAAGTGCTTTAAAAAGAAAGTATAGTCGCTCTAGGGTTTAAATATAATAATTAAAGAATCGATTCAAGTGTTTCTATTAAAGCTAAAATGAATCTATCGTTGACATTGTTGTCTCCCAATGTTGCAAAAAATGACCTTTCCTTATCTTTGAAGTATGTAGATGAATCAAAAGTTTTTACGATTATACCTTTACTACATAACTGATCATATAACTTTTTTATATTCTCTCTAAATTGTATAAAAAGAAAATTGGTGTCACTTTTATAAACCTTGATTCCACTCAACATTTTTAGGTGTTCAATTACTCTTTTTCTTTCCGAAATGAAGCCATTAATAAATTCAACAAAACGATAAGGTGCTCGTAAAACATCAGTAGTGACTAGAAGATGTATTGGTGGTATCTCTTCAATAAAATATCTCTCTTTCAAATTATTTACAGATGAAGTGTCCGATACCAAATATGCACACGAAAAGGCTCCTAATCCCCATGCTTTGGAAAAAGATCTGACGATTGACAAGTTATTATAGTGTTGAACTTGTTTTACAAGGCTATATTTACCGAACTCAACATACGATTCGTCTACAATTATTGGAATTTCTGTTTCTTTTGCGAGTAATAACAAACGTTGCTCATCGAATTGATTAGCTGTAGGATAGTGAGGAGAAGAGAAAATTAGTGTTTTTGCATTAGTTTGCTTAATTTTATCAAGTATTTCATCCACATTTAATTCAAATTTTTCTGTTAAACTAATTGTATTAATGTTTAGTCGCTGGTTGCTTGCAATTTGAAAATAGATTTCCTTATCTGGAGATAATAACAAGATGTTATCGTTTGGATCTGTAATCGTTGATATTATTCTTTGAATTAGCTGATTGTGGGTTAATCCTGGATATATCGCTGATGGTTTCACACCTACGAATCGAGATAATTCATCAATAAATGCATAATAATCGATGGGATAGCTATCTCTAGGATCAATTGATTGTATCTCCTTCATTATAATCTTCTGAATATGATGTGGTGGAATGAAAAGATTCTGTCCCCCACTTAAATCAAGAATTTGGTCCAAGCTAATGTTGTATTTATTGGCAATATCTTGCTGTTTCTTTAGGCGTTCAAGGCTATGTTTTGTTGAAGATATCTTGTTAAACAGTTGTTTCACCGAAGAGATAAATTAAAATATGGAACGAATGGAATTAAAAAAATCTATTGGTCAATCAACAGATTGAAAGGCAAAACTAAAAAGTAGGATAGAATATCTTGTGAATGAAGAACCTATCTTTGCTTGGTTGAATAAAAATGGTTCATAAATTTACAGTAGAGTTTCCTGAACGAATTTGGAGAGCTATCAAAGAGAAAAAAGGCCCTGGGTCAATAAAGGATTTTCTCATACGATTAATAGAAAAAGAATTTGAGTTAAGGAAAATAAAAGCATTTATTTTAGCAGGAGGTGAGGGCGCTAGACTAAGACCTATAACCGAATCAATACCCAAAGCAATGATTCCAGTTGGCTACAAACCTCTACTAGAATACAATCTTGAACTACTAGGAAAGTACGGAATAATCGATGTTGTTTTACTCATAGGCAAACTTGGAAACCGTGTAATGAAATATTTTGGGCAAAACTGGAATGGGTTAAATCTAAGTTATGTAAGCGAAGCGACCGCACTAGACACAGCAGGAGCAATATTTAATGCGAAAAATCTGATTTCTGATAATTTTCTAGTGATGAATTCTGATATATTGACAAATATTAATTTATCAAGTATTATTGAATTCCATAAAGATAAAAGTAACGATTGTATTGCAACATTGTGCGGAATTAAGGTGAGTAACTATTATCAAGCAATAGGAAAGTCTGATGAAAAGGGATTTTATTCTGATTATGGTGTTTTTTATACTAATGATACTAGTGAGGATGGAAATCTTGTTACAAAATTTGAGGAAACCCCTTCAAAATCCCAGCTAAGTGGATATATTAACACAGGAATTTACATTTTTAAGCCAGAGATTATGGATTATCTTGCAGATTCAGAGGGAAAATCTATTTCCAGCGATATTATTCCTAAACTTATAAGGGATAAACAAGTTAAGGCATATGTGTGTCCAAAAAACGTTTTCTGGATTGATGTGGCTCACCCTGAAAGATGGAGTAAAGCTTGGGATGTTCTTTTTTCAGGTGCTATCGAGATTTAAGTAGGCATTCATTAGAAGCTAAAAAAGGTTTTTACACATAAATAAATATGTCAATAGTAAGAATATTTAAGAATTTAGGGAAAACCCTCGAAATAATAGTGAATATTGGTGCGCATTATGGACATTGATCGAAGCATTAGAATAGCTGTTGACACAGGAAAAACCTCATATGGTGTTGAATCAACAAAAAAGGCTTTGTTAAATAAACAAGCTAAGTTAGTTGTAATAGCTAATAATACTCCACAAATCATAAAAGAAGAAATTGAATACTATGCAGGACTCTCGGAAATCCCTGTATTAGAATACAAAGGATCAACTTTGGATTTAGGAGCTGTTTGTGGAAGACCACATTTTGTATCTTCTTTGACAATATATGAGTTAGGAGATAGCGATATATTAAAAGCGATTGAATAGATTGAGTTAGCAATGAACAAGTATTTCCTTTTTTCTTTTCAGAAAATCATTGAATGAAATGTCAGAAAGGGTAAATAAACCAAGGAAAAGCGTATTATTTGAATACTAATTTGTGAATGTTAAACCCAGTACAGTTGGAAGAGAGCATCGAAACCACAATATCTAAAAAGGGTACTTTTACTCTAGTAAATGTAAACTCTAATAACACACAAAATTGGGTAAAGTCTGAAAATGGATGAAAAAAATGCCTAGCGTCAAAATATCACAAACAGAAATGCAATATATCACAACCTATCAAGGAATAATTAATGTAACTGTTTTAGATTGTATTATAGACGAGGAGGACAATAAGATTGTTTATGTGGTTCCAGAGGGAAAAGCTGGTCTAGCTATTGGGAAACGAGGGGTTAATATTAATAGGTTGAAGGAACTAATTGCAAAAGATGTAGAAATCATTGAACACTCATCCGACCCAACTAAATTTATCAAAAATTGTTTCCACCCAATTATAGTAAAAAATATTGTCCTTCAAGAAAGAAGAAACGGTAAAATAGCTACAATAACAGTTGACAGTAAAGATAAAGGAAGAGCAATAGGGAGAAATGGTAAGAAGATTAATAAAGTCAAGAATCTAGTTCTTAGATTTTTTGATATAGCTGATGTATTGATACAGCAATAAGATTAAAAGATATCACCAATCTATTTTTTTGTAATCTAAATTTTGTTATAAAAATCATATTTTTAATGTAATTTATCCGTAAAGGTAATAAAATAATGAAAACAAGAATTAATATGATGAGAAACAAAAATTCCTCAGAAAGTAAACTCCTTGTTGAGATTTTTAATTTCATAAAAAAGGAAACTATTTTATCTGAAGCAGCTGAAAATGAAATAATTTCTGCTTTTAGCTCAAGAGGAGAAAAAGCAGTCCGAATTCTGAAAGAAAAAAAACTACTTAAATTAGTTCTAACTGAGGAAATAGAGTTATGGGAAGTAGAAGGAACAAGAAAAAACTATCTAGTTATTGACAACAATTTTTGTGAGTGCAAAGACTTTCAGATAAGGTCTTTAAGTCGAGGGACTAATATTATGTGTTATCACTTACTTGCCAAAATGATAGGTGAAAAAATCGGTTCTTATGTTGAAAGAACTGTCAAATCTGAAGACTACGGTTTGTTACTAAAGAAAATAATTAATGATAAAGAGAACAAAGTAAAAAAATAGGATAAAAGAGATATTCTATGCTATATCTTCAAGTTCCACATGTGGAGCTATGCCTAAACTCATTAGTTCTTGTAAAAGCAATTTGAATGCATAGCTAATAATAACTTTGGAAACAGTAGTTTCTTCCTTACAAATTGGACAATGATATTTATCTCGATTTTTATTATACATGGCTAAGAAACCACATTTAGAACATATTAACCCCTCTGTTTTATCTGATTCATCTAGCAACCTTTCCTTGAGTAATATTGATGTACCGTGACCAATCAAACAATCTCGTTCCATCTCTCCGAAACGAAGACCACCTTCTCTTGCACGCCCTTCTGTTGGTTGGCGAGTGAGCATTTGGATGGGACCTCTAGCGCGAGCATGTATTTTATCAGAAACTAAATGGTGAAGTTTTTGATAAAACTGGCAACCTACAAAGATTGTACCCTCTAATTTGTTACCTGTTTTACCATCATACATCACTTCTCTGCCGTAGGGATGAACATCTGATTCTTTTAATGCATTATGTAATTCATCAAGGGGAGTATTGCTGAAGGCTGTTCCATATATTGCTTCTCCTTTTTGAGAAGCTACTTTCCCTCCTAATAATTCCATCAAGTGTCCTACCGTCATACGGCTGGGAACCGCATGTGGGTTGACGATGATATCAGGAACAATACCCGATTCTGTGAATGGCATATCTTCTTGAGGAATTATTAGACCAATTACACCCTTTTGACCATGTCGTGAAGCGAATTTATCCCCGATTTCAGGGATTCTTTCTGATCTTACTTTAACCTTGACCAATCTATTACCTTCGTTAGTATCAGTTAAAACTACTAAATCGGAGATACCTATTTCCCCATGTCTCATTGCTTTGCTTGTTTCTCTTCTGTTTTGAGGGGGAACGTCAAATTCGGTGTATTCCTCTAAAAATCTTGGAGGGCTTGTTCTTCCGATTAAAACTTCGCCTTTTGTACCATCGACTCCTATCTCAGGTTCAATTATACCATCTTCACCTAAATGAACATACGCAGATTCATCTTTATAACCTCTTACCGTTTCATCAGGAATTTCAAAAGTATCTTCTTGTCCATTTGGATATTTCCTCTCTTCAGCGTCATATGTTCTAAAGAACGTACTTCTACCCAACCCTCTTTCAATAGCAGCTTTATTTATTAAGATAGCATCTTCCATATTGTATCCTTCATAAGATAGAAGAGCTACAACAAAATTTTGACCAGCCGGTCGTTGTTGGAAATGTATCGCATCCATCCCGTGTGTTTTAACAAGCGGTTTCTGGGGATAATGAAGTATATGTGCTCTTGTATCTAAACGGTGCATGTAGTTTGCTGAAAATAGTCCTAAAGCTTGTTTTGCCATTCCTGCCTCGTATACATTACGATCAGAACGATTGTGTTCTGGATAGGGGATAAGAGATGCACATATTCCTAAAATTGTGCTTGGTGCTATTTCCATGTGTGATGTGTCGGGATTTAAATCATCTTCAGAAATAGCGATGTATAAGTTTTCTTCTTCTTCTGCATCCACATATTCAACAACTTGATTTCTGAGTAAATCGTTCCATTCCCATTTTCCGCTTTTAATCCAGCTATACATCTCTTTAGTTAACAGAGGTGAACCATTTTCAACAATTAATAGAGGACGACGCACTCTTCCAGCGTCACAATTGACCATTAGTTCTTTTGTGTCTTCATAGTATGCTACATTTACTTCATGATGGAAATTACCTTTTCTTCGTTCATCAATGATTTTTCTTCGAAATTCAACACCGTCTTTTATTACTCCTAAGAAGCTTCCGTTAATGAAAATTTTATGGTAATTTGGATTAGTAATAAGCTTTGCGGCTTCCGAACTAGGTATTGCAATATCTTTAGGTGCGATCCTATTAAGACCTAAATCATCAACCAATTTCCTCTCAACTTCTTGAGAATCTATACCAACGCTAATATAGGCTTGCAAAGCCAGATTTTTTACAAGACCACAATTTGGTCCTTCAGGAGTCTCATTTGGACATATCTTGCCAAAATGTGTTGGATGAAGATCTCTAGCCTCAAAGTGTGGTTGGCTTCTGCTTAATGGACTAACAACTCTTCGAAGGTGACTGAGTGCAGATATGTAATTAGTTCTGTCTAGTAGTTGGCTAACGCCAGATTTACCTCCTGTCCAATTACCGGTAGCCAAAGCATGCCTTAATCGTTCTGTAATAAGATCAGCTCTAACGGCTGTTTTAAGATTGGGTTTTCTACCTCTTACAGTAACTCTTTCTAATTGGTATTTGATATCTCTACATAGCGCATGAAATGCTACACGATAGAGCATTAACAAAAGGTCTCCTGCCAATTTCAATCTTTTATTTGCATAATGATCTTTATCGTCTTCTGTTCGGGAACCACTTTCTAATTCTAGTAAACGTTGAGCCATTCTAGCTAGGAAAAAGGCTTTTTTCACTCGCGAATCTTCATCGTTCCCTAAATGGGGGAGTAAATATTTATCCAAAACTTGCATCGCTCGGTTAATCCGATATTCTTTGGTCTGTCCTACAGCTACACGTTTTCCAATGTAATCCAATGCTTCTTCTGTTGAAACTATCTCAGAAGATTCTCTCATGAGGATAGACATAACACGCGATCGTAGTTTAGGAGTTGGACTAATAACCATCGCAATCATGTCGTCTCTCTCTATACCTAATGCTCTCATCAAAAGGATTAAGGAGATTTTTCTAGGCATACTTGGAAAACTAACACGTAATTGACCATCTGAAGTATGTTCTACGGTAACAGGAGCACGAAAACCATGAATTACACTGAAAACCTTACCTTCACTGGTTACATTACCCTTGCTTGTAAGTTTTTCAATAAGAATGCGATTTGGGGCTAAATCTTCCTGTGTAACTATAACTCTTTCACTGCCATTAATAATGAAATAGCCACCAGGATCTCTAGGATCCTCTCCTAACTTAATCAAGGACTCGTCAGGTAAATTGTAGAGAGCACATTTTTTTGATTTTAACATGATTGGTAAATAACCAATAAAAACACTAGTGGATTCTCTTGGTGTTTCAAGACCTGTCAAAGGGTCCTTATGGATAGGCTTCATGTGTAAAAATAAGCGCGAGGCATAAGTTAGATTGCGTATTCTTGCTTCCATTGGATAAATTGGACTCTGAGAACCATCTGCTTCACGGACTGTTGGCTCTTCTACTTCTATTTTCTCTAATTCAACATAAAACTCCGAGTCTTCAGGTTCAATTGCTTTTATTTCACTAATAACGGACTGTAATCCGTTTTCAATGAAACCATTAAAAGAATCTAGATGTTGGCGAACTAAACCTAGTTCATCAAACATTGAGTTCATAAGAACCCAACGCTTATTGGTATTAGCCTTCTTTATTTTCTTTCCCATTTAGAGACACCTTATAAGAGTAAAAATGAACATATCTTCGAGACGAGGGGTTTTTAACATATTAAAAAGATTATGAATCAAGAGTATCTCTGTTATTCATAGTTTCCTTGCTGTTTCCTTGTTATTTGTGAAAATAAGAGACCACGGGTAACGTACAGCAATTTCACTTACTACTTGTTTAACCTTACGCCGTTCTGGTGTGTCTTCATAAAATAACAAGGCTACTTTTCCACCACGGCTTCGTTTCATTTTCTGGTAAACTGTTTTCGGTGAATTTACTAAATCATATACAATAAGTAAATCAGTTTGAGGGATATCAATATCTCTTTCACCAACTGGTGAGAGAATTAGAGCTGATTGCTCTTGTGTTTCCTTAAAATTATTAATAATGGTATTTTTATTCTTAACTTTGCCTGTAACTTGAAATGTCCTTATATTTTCCTTTTCTAATTGTTTTGTAAGAGAATTTACAGTTGATAGAAAAGAACACAAAACAGCTGTTTTATTGTGTTTTTTGGCCATTTTTATAACAATTATTTCTTTTCCACTAATTGGTGGGAGATCTTGAAGCTCATTCTTCTCAAAACCATACCGCATCAAGTAATTGCGATAAGTATTAGCGGGCATAGAATAAACATACTTTCTTAAAAGAAGAAGCCTGTTGAATTTTTCAACTAATTCAGTTTCAATTGATAAAAATGGCAACTGTTGAAAGAAATTTTGCTGGAGTTTTTGAAAGTCTTGGGGTGAAAATTCCCTCACTGTATGCATTATCTCTTCCTTAGTTTCATCGATTAATGCAGTAAGTTTCAGTATTATCTCTTCTGTTCTCGAGTCTTTTACTGGCAATATGTGCACTTCAGAGTATTTGATGTAGTCTCTCAAATCTGTACCTACTAATTCTTCAATGGTGATAAGAGTGCTATTAGGAATGAATTCACTAATAGTACTTAGTTCCTTTCTAAGTTGAAGCTGACTCTCATCAAGAACCAAGTGATCATCTCGCAAAGTACCACTCATTCCTATGAACAAAGTATTTGTTAATGATGGGATTAACTTGTTCCAAGGAACACATAGAACATTGCGGTGTGAGAAACGACGGATGATTTCATCGACTTCATTAATAATTGCAATTTCAAACATTCCAGCAAGTTCTGGGAATGCCTTTATCGTATTCAGAAAAACGATGGGAAGAGTTAAAATAACACGGTTGTTCTCTAACAAATGTTTACGATAATTCTTATCCAAACCACTTCTTATCACACCTAATCCATTAACCCCACCGTATTCATTAGTTAGATAATGCAAGGTTTCTTGGAGTGAGGAATGAGTCTGAAGGAAAAAAACAATTTTCTTGTTACCAAAAACCTCTGTTAGTAAACGATATGAAAGCACTCGTTTACCCATTCCACAATCAAGTTCCAAAATAACGCTATTGTTTTTTGAAACAAGTTCTTTGATTCTATTTACTATAAAGTTCTGGTATTCTCTGGATTCAAGCCGTGACACACTATTCACCACATATTCTCTACTACTGAAGAAATGTTGTATCTGCTATTGCTTTGAGAGATTATACTAATTTCAAACATGCCTAGGGATAGTCAGTGGGGGGTTCTTTAGTACTGATAATTAAGGCGCTAAATTCTCTTGTTTAATTGGTAATACAATAATAAGTAATTAATATATAAGGGCGTTGAAAAATTAAGAGTTTAGATAAGAATATCCTTAACTTGTTCCTGGATAAAACATGATAGATTCAAAGATTGATCTGTTTTTTCATGGAGATTGAGACCTATTGGCGTGATTGATATCCCATTTTTGTGTTTGACTGCCCATGTATCTGTTCCTTTAGGAAACGTTTTTTTCATCTCTCCCCATAACCAAAGATAAGGCAATCCTCTTGGATCGTCTTTCTCAATCATATAATTATTATATTTATACAAAGTTGGAGATGTGACATAGACTTTTGTATGCTCTGTAACCTTTGTTGGAAAGTTAACATTGAGAAATGCTAGATCTTTCGGCCATTCTTTTTCGAGGGTGAGTTTTACTATTTCACTTGAAATCATAGCAACATAGTTAAAATTAATGCCTTTTTGTTCAATTAACTGGACATCGTGCTCAACATCTACTGAAAACGCAATTGCTGGTACACCATTAAAAGCACTTTCAAAGGCAGCTGCACATGTACCACTAGTGAGTATAGAGTGTATAGATGAATTATCCCCGTAGTTTATACCAGACACAACTATGTCAGGCTTCCCTTTTAAAAGATGAAAACTAAGTAGCACATTATCTGCTGGAGCACCTGTGGTACTGTAAGCTGTTGTTCCGTCTTCAAATGTAAGAGTTGAGAAACGAATTGGTTTGTGGAAAGTAAGCGCTTTGGATATAGCAGAGCTTGGGTTTCCAGGTGCAATACAAAACACATTTCCAACATTATATAGCTCTTTACGTAAAGAAAGTAAGCCTAAAGAAGATATTCCATCATCATTCGTCAGCAAAATAAGTTTTTTTTCCATAAGAAATAAAATTGGATGTTTTTGTTAAACTTTATCTTTGGAAAGAATTTCTATTTTTTGTAAAAATAATATTTCAAATACTATATGACAGCATCAAGCATGAAAATAACGTAATTAGTCATTCTAGAAATTACCACACTATCATAATGTTAAAAAAACCAGACTAGAACTTTCACTTAAATTAAATTAAAATAAGTATTAAAATATACAGGTGCTCTTATGATAAATAATAAGTATGTCTATATATTTTTCAGTCAAGAAAAATGCGAAGGAAACGCTGAAATGAAGAAACTCTTGGGTGGAAAAGGTGCTAATCTTGCAGAGATGTCAAAGATAGGTGTTCCTGTACCTGCGGGATTCACCATAACAACTGATGTTT
>Ga0114920_10000693_pt1 | contig 14733 bp, 13 predicted proteins | sample ChitaG_FD_88683 | JGI IMG/M metagenome (GOLD analysis project Ga0114920, IMG submission 88683) | Deep subsurface microbial communities from South Pacific Ocean to uncover new lineages of life (NeLLi) - Chile_00310 metaG | ecosystem: Environmental > Aquatic > Marine > Oceanic > Sediment ... | reverse complement strand
TGGGAAACACGCTGCAACAGAAGTCCCTGCAGCAGTAACTCTGGATGAATGTTGGGAGCTTGTAGAGACGTCTGAAAAAACCAACAGGCACTGCGTTTTACTGGAGAACTGCTGTTACAGCAATAGGGCTTTAATGACATTAAACATTGTGCGCAAAGGACTTCTGGGAGAACTGATAAACGCAAGCTGTGGATATTTGCATGACCTTCGTGAAATTAAATTTAGCGGGAAGGATGAGGCTCTCTGGCGAACAGCCCATTCTATAAGACGAAACGGCAACCTCTACCCTACTCACGGATTAGGGCCTGTAGCAGAAGCTATGAACATTAACAGGGGTGACAGCTTCGATTACCTGGTATCAACGAGCTGCAAATCAAGGGGATTAAATCTCTATGCTGCAAAAAAATTTGGTCAAAATGATCCTCAAGCTACACAAAAATATGCTCTTGGTGATGTTAATACAAGCATAATTCAAACAACAAATGGATGTAGTATCACTGTTATCCACGACACCAACTCCCCCCGTCCATACAGCCGGGTTGATATGGTTCAGGGAACAAAGGGAATTATTGAGGGCTATCCCGACAGAATTCATGTTGAAGGAAGAAGCCGGCCTCACCGCTGGGAGACATTTGACAAATACATGGAAGAATACAAGCATCCATTATGGAAAAAAATTGGTGACCTTGCCAAAGGTGCAGGGCACGGAGGCATGGACTTTCTTGAAGATTACCGGCTCATCGAAGCCCTGCTAAAAGGAAAACAGCCTGACATAGATGTTTATGATGCAGCTGCCTGGAGTGTTGTTTCTGAATTGAGTGAACGCTCTGTTGCCCAGAAAGGCACACCAATGAAATTTCCAGATTTCACCCGGGGGAAATGGAAAACAAACAAGCCTATCTTTGTTACAGACATGTAAAACCGTTTTTAAGGCAAGATCACAACAGGAATACTAAAAGAGAAAACAAGGAGAGGAATAGTAGATAAAGAGAAAATTCCGGAATTCTTTTATTCAAATATCTATGTCAGCACTAAAACAAGAGTAAAAATCCAGTTCAGAAAAAAAAGAATTCCGAGAATAACAATCCCCCTATTAAGAAATTTCCCATAACGTGCAAGGCGGGTCCTCCATATTGGAATAAGGAGAAATCCAAGGCAAAATAAGAATTGAAGCAAAACATAAACAAGGGTCAGCAGTCCTAAACGATGGTAAATGAGACTCATTCTTATATCACCGTGGACAGCAGCTACTATCGATCGGGTAAGGCCGCAACCCGGACAAGGGAGCCCTATTGTTCCCCGCATAACACACATGTCAGGTAAAGAAATCCCTCCCAATTGAATATGTGAAGACCCTGGATTTGCCGGCCTAAGAATTAGAGCACCAGCAAGAATACAAAAACACAAGGAGAAGATGACTAGATATGGTAATAACTCACCGCTTAAAAGTGAAGAACGAGTACCTGGCTTTTTATTCCATCCTATGGAGCGAAATAAGGTTATTTTCAACTAAAAGCTTTTTTGACCTCCGGTCTCATCAGTATAACAAGGCACCAGATCCCAATAGGCAGCCCCAAAATGCAACAGGGACTAATGCACGGAATCATGGCAAGTATACTTGCAGCCACACATAATCCCCATTGATTGAGTTCTTTCATTTTCAGAGCAGCATAAATTATAAAAGCTGCCACAAGAATTCCAACAAGAGAACTGGCTACACCAACAACTCCCTCGAAGAACCCCTCAACAAAATCCTCTTTGCCGAAATACTTTTCACCGGCTTTATTTCTCCAGATTGTGAAAAAACCAGTACCTAAAAAACTTAAGATCAAACTGAGAAAGCTAAAAACTGCACCAATTATTCCTGTAACAAGAAGTCCTACAGACGGACCAGATACCTGCTTAGAAGCATCTGGGGTGGCTGGTACAGGCTTTTGTTCATTGGTCATGATTTCCTCCTCTGTTGGTTTTAAATTTCATTTAGAATATGAACTTCTATCATATTCATCGCTCGTGTTTTTTATGCTTACTTCCTAATTAATGAGATGTAAAATCCAACCATATGGTTAGAGCAGATTCTATTCAATCAAAAAATGTATGTCAAATGTTGAGATGCGACCCCTTATTTTAGTATTATAGTCTTTCATTTAATAATAAAAAAAAGTGTCAATGTTAAAAATCAAGGAAATTAAAGCAAAAAGCATTCTTAATAAATCAAAAATTTTCGATTACTGCCTTAATCCTTACACTGGATGCCAGATTAATTGCACTTACTGTTATGCTCGTTTATTCATGAGGCGATATTCTGGCCATAAAGAGCCCTGGGGAGAATTTGTTGACGTTAAAGTTAATGCTCCAGAACTTCTGAAAAAACAACTGGAGAAAGCCAAAAAGGGCATTGTCTGGGTTTCCTCTGTTTGCGATCCCTATCAGCCTCTAGAGGCTAAATACACACTAACAAGGCAATGCTTGAAGGAACTGGCGGATAAAAACTTCCCTGTTACAGTCCAGACAAAATCAAATCTTGTTCTACGTGATCTGGATTTATTCCTGCAGTTTAAGGAAATAGAAGTGGGATTTACAATAACAACTGAAAATGAAGATGTCGCAAAATTATTCGAACCAAAAGCCTCCTCCATAAAAGAGAGAATAAAAACCCTGGATACAATACATTCAAAAGGGATCAAAACATTTGCCTTCCTCGGTCCCCTACTCCCAGGAAATCCGGAAAAACTTATAGAGCAACTCGAAGGGAAAATAGATAAGGTCCTTATAGATAAAATGAATTATATAAGTACAATAAGGGATTTTTACTATAAAAAGAATTTAAAAAGTGCAACAACAGATAGATTCTTCCATGAATACAAAGAAAGACTTTTAAAAGAATTAAAAAAAAGAAATATGAGATTTGAAGTTTGTTTCTAAGCTATCCCTCTTGAAAGCAAACATAATTACAAGAGCCAAAAGCTTATCACAAAGTTCCTTGTCTTTATCCGGTTATTCGATCATCTGATTCAGGTTAAATTTTAATCCAACAGCGATTGTTCTTGCTTTCATCGGGTATCCCGGTTCTGTTATGTAATATTTGTTGAGAAGATTTTCTCCCTTGAGAAAAATTGTTAAATTCGAAAAGCTTTTTGACAGGGCAACATTAAAAACAAAATAGCCTGGAATTTTGACAATGTCATTGAAAATTTTTACTTCAGAACTGGTTACGGCAAGTCCCCACAGAGTGAGTTGAAGTTTATTTTTATTTCCAATATCCAGAATAAAATTCAACTGTGATTCAGGAATAAGGTCAAGTGGACGATTTTCCTCTTCGTTTTTTCCGTTTAGGTAGGTGTAATTTGCAGATAAGTTCATCCAGCTTGTTGCTTTCTGAAATTCAAGTTCAAAACCGAGAATATGTGCTTTTCCAATATTTAAACTTGTCCGGCTGCCATCGGGCAAACGGATAAAATTGATAAGATGTTTTATTTTATTGTAAAATACCGCACCACTTAAAAGAAACTCTCTATCATACCTTAAACCAAATTCACAGCTTGTTCCCCTTTCATCCTTGAGATCCGGATTGCCGGCACTGCTGCTGTATAATGATTTCATCGATGGAAACCTTGACTTATGAGAGAACGAGACATGAAAATCAATATAATCGTATGGATTAAATTTTAAGCCAACAATAGGATTTACTGACGCCTTGTTGTCTCCTGTTTGCTTTTTTAAATAATCAAGGCTGACTCCTCCTACCAATTTCCATTTTGGCATCAACCTGAAATGATTCTCTAAGCCTACAGAAAGAGTCTGATGCCTAAACTCTTCCCAGTCAGCTTCCCTGTCGTCTTGAGTTCTGACATTATCATCTCTGAAATTTAAACTGAATTTCAGCTCATTTTGAGATAAATGGGGAATGGAGCCGAGAAGAAACGCCCCATATGAATCATTTCTATATGTAGATTCCCATAACAGCTCATTCATAGTTGAGTCCGAGAACGCATCCAGAATGTTATCATGCCTGACATAGTAGCTTCTAAACTTGAGATTGCCATTCTTCAGTAAGGAAAAAACACCGCCAAGATTGACCTGGAAACGATTCCAACTCTTAAATCTCCAGTACCGTGGAGTATAATATTCTCTTGCAAAAGGAATTCCATACTCTGACCAGTAATAGGAAGCCTCAAAGAGAATTTCGCTCTTCTTGCCGGGATAAAAATAAACCTTACCTGTAATACTTCTTCTCTCATAATCGCTATTTTCTCTAAGAGCATTAGTTCCATCTTCGTTCCATTTAAATCCATCTGATTTGTCGAAAAAAGCAAAACCTGAAAAATATATATTTTTCCAACGAACAGCTCCAGAGGAAGAAACATTTATAGAACTGTTACTGTCATAAAGCGTTTTCAGGGAAAATGAAGGTGAGTTCGGTCTTCTTGTAATAATATTAACAACTCCTCCAAGGGCATTGGGCCCATAAAGAACAGAGGAGGCACCCTTTACTACCTTGATATTTGCAACTTCCTCTGTGGGGATAGTCTTAAGGTCAAATGAGTTAAAAAAAGGTTCATAAATGGGTATCCCATCAAAGAGCAAAACAATTCTCTGGCTTTCAAATCCTCTGATTTTTAGCCTGGATTCGTTTTTTGAGCCTGAAGAGATGAATGTGCCAGAAGCATAAGAAAGGACATCTGAGAGATCTCTGGAGGATAGTGATTCAATTCTATCTCTTTTAATTGAAGATGTAGTAGAAATGGGAAGTTCCTTTGGAAGTTGAGCTTCCACAACTATCTCTTCAGTAATGATTTTTTGTTTTTTCTTTTTTTCCTGATTCTCTTCTTGAGGAGCTAACATTGAGGAAATAAAGAACGCCAATCCTACAGCTAAACAAATTTTTACTGTTCTCTTCATTGGGATTTTTTTATCTGTTGAATTGAATGTTTTCTTCTTTCAGATAACTTTATATAAAAGTAATTTTATTTTTTTCCTATTAGTTTTTTTTATCGATAAGTTTGAGTAATTTTTTTGTATACCGGATTTCCTTCAGAATGTCTGCCAGCAGGGGTTTGATTTCCTTCTTATTGTAGTCGGATTTTTCAATCTCTACTTTGTCTCCTTTTATAAAACATACGACATCCTTAGTCTCTTTAGCTTGTTTTATAGTTCTGTTTCCTTTTGTTTCGAAATAAGTTACCTGGACTATCATTTTCTCCTTGTCTAGGGCGTCGTATATTAAAACAACAATATGCTCTTCTCTGTTTGTTTTGTCTCCGTCAAGGTCCACATGAAATTCTTTATTTATAAAGCCTTTCTTATCTTCGCTCCCTAAGTCTTTTACTTCCTTATGAATCTTTTTCAGAATCTCATTAGGATTCTCTTTATCTTTGGATTTTTTGGTTAATGGTTCGTAAATTGAAGAAATGGCAGAAGAGTTCAGGACACATACTGCAACCAAACAAATTATGATTCTTTTTAGTAAATCTCTGAGAAACACCCTTCCATACATTTTTAGTTTCTGGATTAGCCTCCATTAATATTATATCCCAAATGAGGCCTAAAATCTTGTTCAAAATAAATTTGAAGAAAGTGGGGACAGGCCCCATTTTTAAGTTCCCATTTTCAACATTTTCTAAAGATGGAATAAAAACTGACAACGTTTTAGAGGGCAGTAATAAATCCTTCTTCGTATAGCTGATTAGAATCTTTGATATCCAGTTCCGTTGACTCAATAAATTCTATTGACTGACGCAGGATTTCGAGCATTGTTTTCTTATCATCTGGAAGATAACCTGCCACTCCCCTGTAGATAATAGAATTCCCCGCCCAGAGGTAATTTGTAAGGTGATCGCTGGCTAAATAACAGCCTTTGAGTTTCAAACTGTTTATGAAAAGAAGAACCTCCTTAAGCCTCTCCAGAGGCGGCGTAATGGAAAATTCCCCCTTTTCCTGTTTCTTTTTTAATGGAGTCCCAGGCTTTAGAGTTAGAGTTCTAAGCCTTATAAAATCCGGTTTTGTTGCATTAAGGACCCTGGCGCTATTTTTGGCATGTTCTTTCCAGCGTCCTTTTCCGCCTGCACCGTTCAGGACATAAAATGATACTTCAAAACCAGCCTTCTTGGCCTTTTGCCCGGCTTCAATCATCTCTTCTGGTGTTGCTCCTTTACAAAGTGACTCAAGCACAACTGCATCTCCTGATTCAAGGCCGATATGGAGCCTATCGAGGCCAGCCTTACGCGTTGCTGTTAAAAACTCCATCTTTCTTCTCACAATTGTTTTTGCTCTTGCATATGCTGTTATCCGCTTGGTCTCAGGGAATGTTTTTCTAACAAAAGCCACAATCTCCGGCAGTTCCTTGTGTACAAGATTGTCGCTATCCCCAAGGAATATTGAATCCGCTTTTCTGTATATTAACCTGGCGTTCTTTATATCTTTCTTGATTTCTTCGATTGGTTTTGACTCGAATTTAACGTGTTTGTACATAAAACAGAACATACATCTATTCCAGGGGCAACCTCTTGTAATGCGGATGAGTGCGCTGTTAGCCTCGTTTGGAGGCCTGTACGGAGGGAAATCATATTCACTTGAATCGTAAAAAGTCATTTTATTCCAGAATAATTAACAAAAAATGGGGACGGTTCTATTTTTCTTAGTTTAAACTATATGGTTAAAATGAATTTTAGGGAAAAAATAGAACCGTCCCTATTTTAAACATTTTAATTATTATTGAAATTTGGGCTTTTAATTTTTCCCGCTTGCTCGCAATATAGATACTTTTTGAATAGCGGTCGTAAGAACGCGGTTACCAAATTCAAGGCGTAGCCCACAAGCTGCGAGAGTATCTACCTTAATTATGTTGCCTCCCCAAGTACAACCAGAAATGTCAACCTTTATTGGCGATAGCCCTTTTCGATCGAACCAACCTCCAGAGATAAGATAGAGGTCAGTATCAAGAACATAAACAGAGTAGACGGAATTCCGGGTTGTAATTAGTACCAAATCTCCAAATTCCAGGTCTGCCTTGCGAACTTGTTTTAAATTAAAACTCCCTTCGACTATCTTTTCAAGGCTGTGTCCGGTTTCCATCTTAGTCTATTCTGTCTTCAAATTCTTAAATTATTTAAAAGAATAACAACTAATTAAATAAGTGTCAATTTTTATCTTTACTGAAAATCCATAACATCTCGAACGCACCCTATTCATTTCAATACAAAGCACAAACTATGTAGCTCAACCGAATTGATTTGAACCCGCGACCTCTTGACCGCAAATCAAGCGCTCTCCCCTATTGTTGTTAATGAGATACTTATTCAGCACTAATGTCTTTTTCGTTCCAGGGAAGCCAGAGTTTTAGGGGATTTGGCCTTAACTTGCCTCAAATACTCTAATATTTCCAAGTGGTTTTATATCGCTTAACAAACTGATACCCATCCTCATCTTCTTCTATAGTGTATATCTTCCCTTTCTTTAACACATGAGGTCTGATGTTTAATGGAATTTTGGCGATATACTTACCTTCAGGATTAAAAATATCAAAGAAGTAACCTTCTCCACTTTCCGGTTTCTCCCACGTTCGAACAAAAATCCTGCCCTCATCATCCACTTTAAAACGGTAGAATGCTGAATGATAGCGTGGGAACTCGAATTTTCTTCCAGGGCGGATGTCCTTCCGCCGCTCTTCTTTTTCTTCCAACGAGATCGGAACAGGATCATATTCCCTCAGAATTTTCTTTATGACTTTTCCCTCAGGATTAAATATCTGCAATTCATAACTTTCCGGATATCCATACAATAGACAATCGTTATTCATAACTTGACAATAGAATATCGGCATAAAAGGGATATACGGCTTTAGTGGATCGGGTGCGGGTGTCTTGGCGATTGTTGCGATAAGGTTCATATCACAATCGTATTTTAATAATTCATAGCGGGAATCTGGAGGCTCAAGGATAAAATCAACAGCATAATAATTCTCATGGGAATCACAATATAACCTCAAGGGCGAAATTCTTATTTCCTTTGACTGGATAAACTCCCCTCCTAACGAGAAACATAAGATCTTCCTTTGGTTACTGTCATTTACTATCAGTTCATTTTTTGCAGTAATCTGGATACCGTAGATTCTGCCTATTTCTCCAGGACCTTGCCCCTTTTTACCAAATACTCTTAGATATTTTCCATCCTTATCGAAGACTTTGACATGTGTCTCTTTAAAATCAGCAACATAGATATTTTCATTTTTATCAACAGCAATATCTCTGATTTGTGAAAACATGTAATTTTCGTCTCCCTCAACTTCACCGATCTTTAATTCTTCTTCTATGTAGAACACCTCATCCACATAAACAGGCTCTTTGGGATTCTTAACAATCGTTAGTCCATTTACCTCTTCGATTGTCCCCTTCCATTCTGTTCCTTGTTTTTTACAGGAAACAATCATAGTTAATACTGAAAGAAAAAGGACGATTAAAATAACCTTGGTTTTGTTTTTCATTCTTACCCCCTTTATTGGGTATATCTATTTTATTTTATTATCTTTTTCAAAAAGACACAAATTCACCCAGCTGTCTTTTTCAAAATCGGGAAGCTAAGGCGGTAGGGGAATCCGGCTTTCAATACTCTAGTGTATTAATTAGCAAAATATCCAGCACGGTGAGTTACTTTATATCTTTTACCTTTAACAATAACTTTGATGTTTTTAAATTTTCCGTCTCTCTGGTAATTTAAGGGTGCATAATAGAGAAGATAGTAATTCTCAGAAGCTTTAGCAGCTCGCTTAAATAAAAAGCCAGGATTTGCAGAACTCTCTATCAAACCTCCAGTAGCCTTAGCCATTTCGCTAAAAGCACTGAATATTTCATAAGAATGGTCTTCCATCTGCATTTCTGAATTCTCAAAAGAAGTTCCTCTTGTAATGTCGAGTACATACATTGGCGTTTTTGTAAGAAATAAAAAATGACTTGATATCGAGGAATCGGAATAAGCTCTTTTTATTGTTTCAACATCAAAGAATATATTTTTTTGTAAATCTAACCTATCCTGAGGTTCAAGAAATGTTGGAATTGGCATGATCTTTTTTTGGTAGAATAAGAAAACATGCTTTTGTCCTTTAATTTGTTTCAAATTATCTGATAATTTTAGGAGTTTAGATTGGTCAAAATATCTCAGTTCTTTTAACCTTCTTAAAATTACCATAGACATGGATTTTTTTAAGTCGCCTTCAAGCCCTTCAGTATTCAGAACTGTCTCAAGGTCTTTGCACAAACTTCTGTAATCTGCACTTCCCATTTTAATATCCTTTCTCAATTTTCCCTGTAGCTGATTTGCAATTTCTTGTTTAGGTAATATATCTAAAGCATTGTTTTTAATACTATAGGTTTTTATAGGTGTAACAATTTCAAGGGTATCCCCAGGTAGTAGAACATTATTAAAAAAGTAGTCTAAAACTTCACCTATTTCTGGAAAGTAATCGCGTATTTCAAAAATAAAAATAAAGTTTCTTGAAACCTCAGGAGTAAATTTTTTCCTTGTTACTTCTTCTTCTCTCTCTATCTTCGTTTTTTTAATCAGATACACGGCCTCTATTTTCTGGAGTTTTCCATCTTCATAGACTTCAAAATCGTTAATGGTCAAGTTGTCAATGAATGTACTTCCTTTAAACACTCTGACAGGAACTTCTATATTGACGACTATTGTCTCGTGAGCGAGTTCCTGGGCAAAGAGGGTTAAGCTTAAAGTTAGGGTACAAATTAAAAGAAATTGCTTTTTTATTTATTGGCTCCTTATTTGTTTATATTATAAATTTTAATGGGGCGATATGTAAATGGAGCAAATTGGCTCATTTTAAATATTGGTCAAATTAATCTTCATCCTCTTTTTTGCTATATAAAAGCAAGATATGTGCCAACGAGACCAAGGGTAACATTTAAGCCAATTGATTATAATTTGTCCAAAATGGGTGACAAATGTAGCTTAAAATAAAATTAATAGCGGATTTAGGAAGGATTTTTCTTTAAACAATCTAATCTCATTTTGTAAAATGAAAAACACAATGTGTTTTTTTATATTCTATTTCTAGATTCCAGCCAGCATTCTTTGCTCTATCCTGCCAGATGGTTTCAAATATTTTGCGATAATCTTCATAAGAGATCTGTTGTTTAATATGAGTGGCTTGCCTCCAGAGTGCCCAATAATGAGGTGATATCCTGACAATGGCTTCATTATCTTCCAGTTTCTCAAGCGTCACCCTATTGTGCCGCAAATTTGCCTGCTCCCAACAGAGATATAATATAAAAGCTCTTGGTGGTGGAAAAAAAGGAACCCAAACTTTAGCTGCCAGAAAATATCCTGCTCCATCTAAAAATATGCTGAATGCAAAATCTTTGCCCTCTTTCTCAGATAAAGTATTAAAAAGCCAAATCATTTTACCCCAATAAAACTCCTGGCGCATATAGGCTTTTCTCGTTTCTGGTAAATCCGGAAATTCAGATGTAGGAAATGAAGCTATCTTGTCCAGGCGAATAAACATACCTTCAAGATGTCGATAATACCATTTGTTATCCTCAAGGAGGAAATTAAAAGTATAAGTCCAGGGACTATTCCTTTTTTGTCCCAGAGTTATTATAAAAGTAACCAAGTTTTTATATCGTACAATTTCTGGCTCTACTTCCCATTCCTGCCAATCTGCTTTTACTCTAAAAGAGTTTAACATTAACAATTGAGACTCTTTAGTAAGAGGACTGGGAGGACGTATATGCTCCAGGATTATTTTATTATCCTTCAATAAACTCACAAATTCTTTCCAGATTTTTAACTCATCTTGGGAATTGGCGAAATTGGATACCCAAAGGACTAAAAAACATACTGATATTATAATCGCGGCAGATCTTTTCACTTTTACCTCCTTACGAATTTAAATATCCATATGCTTATGAAGAAATTTTATGCGACTGGAGTTCTAAAAACAAGAAGCGTGATGTTTGATTCTTTGGCTTCCAGTTGGCTCATTTCTTCCATGCTTTTTTTACTGCATGGTAAAAATAAGCTCCAATTACAAATGCAATCCCAAGGCCTATTATTGTTGTGGCAGGGTCTTTTCCAAATATGGTATAAAGAAGGAATTCCAATACCACCCAAACAACTATAATCCCAAGTGTTATTAAAAGTGCACGAAATTTTTTAAAACCTGCTTTCATTTATTACTCCTCAAAATCAGGAAGCCATGGCTTTAGGAGAGTCTGCCTGCATTCGCTTTGTTTTAGATTCCTTTTTTTACCTGGTCCCAGTTTTTGATTTTATATCTTTCAATTTTATAGTAGCCGGTATCTTCATCTTGTCTAAATGTATAAAGATATCCTTTATGGATTACTTTTGGGCTTATCTCGTGTATTTTGATTTTATAGAGATAATATCCTTCCTTGTTAAAAAAATCGAAATATGTGTCTTCTTCTTTTTTTACAACCGGCTTTGGCTTAGCAAGAAAGATATGTCCTTCATCATCATTCATTATCAGGGTAAAAAAGGGCTTGTATTTAGCAAATCCATGTAATTTCCTTAAATCTCCCCTGGACCATTGAATTCCTCCTTGTCCTTTTGATCTTTCAATTATTTTCTCAAAGTACTCGTTTTCTTCCTTTCTTGACGTAGGTTGGCGTTTCTCATCTTTTTCTATTATATGGACAATCTCTCCTGATGAGTTAACAACACCTAACTTGTATTCAGCAGAATATCCGTATATTCCTAACTCATCACTCAACTGACAAAAAAACAATCCAGGGCTATAAGGAGGAGAACGCATTACAGAAATGGTTCCTCCTCCTGAAACAGATTTTCTCAGAACAACACTTGGGTCGGGAAAGCTTGCAATTGTATCAGTTCTTTTCCCGCTTGAATCAATAAGAATAACATCTAATGTATTCCCTTCTTCTGTACGAATAAAAGACCATCCTAAAAAATTATCCTCTTTGGTTACTAGATAAAAACTGAGGTGAAAGTCAGTGTTGACATTCTTCTCAAACGTACCATCCTCTTCAAAAATAATAATTTTTTTATATTCATTAACATATAACTTTCCTTTTGAGTCTAGAGTCATTCTGAGGGCTCGTTGAAACTCTCCTGGTCCCTCACCTTTCCGGCCAATCGTCTTGAGATATTTACCGTCTTTATCATATATCTGGATTCGGCATTCTCTGGAATCTAAAACAAAAATATTACCCTCCTTATTAACTTCAATACCCGAGACTCGCCTGAACATATAATTCTCATCAACATCTTCTCCCCCGATACTCAAATCCACTTCCAACTCAAGCTCAATCTCCCCATACAGAGGCGTTTTCGGATTTTTTATGACTTTTACTCCATCTTTTTCCTCTATTGTCCCTTTCCATTTAGTTTTTTGTCCTTCAGACAAAATAGCCATAATAAAGACTGAAAGAAATAAAAAAATTAATACAACCTTAGTTTTGTTTTTCATTTCCTCCTCCTGTGAATAAGTTCCCCTATTATTAAAATGATAATTCTATTTGCTGCCTTTTTCTACAACAGGAAACAAGGTCTTCAGGGGATTGGCTTTCAGTCATGTCTCCACATTGAGATAAGACACTAATTATTTTTTTCTTACCCATTTGTTATCTTTGTACTCTTGAATTTCAAAATTGTATCTTTTGACAAACTTGTATCCATCCTCATCCTCAACAGCATAAGCTTTGCCATTTTTAAAGAATAAAAGTGCTTGAAATATTCCCTCAACCAGATCTGGTGTTTTAAAATGGGCAATGTATTTTCCTTCCTGGTTAAAAATATCAAAAAGCGTGTATTCATCTTCAATTGCATCAACAATCACGGCCAACCATCCGTTATCCATCAAAGTAAAACTTTGATAAGCAGGCTTATATTTGGGATATTTTATCTTTTGAAGAGCTTTATTCTTTATGTCTTCAGTAAAAGGCGGATTTGGGAGATTCTCACCGGCTAATTTAGCAAAACTTTCTTTATCTTTTTTGTTCACGGGTATTGGGTCATACTCTCTTGTGATTGTTTTCACCGGCTTTCCTTCATGGGAATAAACAATTATCTCGTATTTATCAGGATAGCCCAGATAAATGGAATCATTATTTGCTAATGTTGTTATTACCTGCGGTCTAAATGCCAATAAACTAAATACTTTACTAATATATTTTGCCATTGATGATACATCCACTCCTGTTGGAAGGGGAAATTCGGTTTCATCTTTATAAAGTTCCACGACCAAATTGAATTTGTCATCGAAGAGGCCATAAATACTAGTTCGCTTTTGGGTGTTGCCTTTTTCAGATGTATTGAAATTATTCGCAAGAATTAAGCCTTTTGAATTGATAAAAGGGTTAACATGTATTTCCGTCATCCGTAGTTGTCTTAAATATTTTCCATCTTTATCAAAAAAGGAAATCCTTCGGTTTCTTGCATCAGTTATGTATAAATTGTTGTTTATATCAAATCGAGGAATGGATAAACTTTGAAATTCTCCTGGGCCCTGGCCTTCTCTACCAAAATCGAGAAGATATTTACCTTCAGAATCGTATTTCAGGATTCTATGAGTATCATAATCAGCAACGTAAAAATTTCCGTCTTCATCAGTGTTAAAAGCCACGGATTCGCCAAACATATAATTTTCATCTCCCTCAACTTCACCTATAGAAAGTTCCTCTTTAAAAACAATCCGCATCTTCAACTCTGGGATTTTTTGATTGGAAACAACAACAACGTCGTCAGATTTTTGAATTATATTCGTCCCTTCAGCAAGTGTCTCCTTTTGGAAAGAACTTATTGTCGAAAAAATTATGAAAAAAAAGATAACAACAGAATAGACTTTTTTATTCATTTTTCCCCCCATAGCTAATATTTCCAGGTGACTTTATATTTCTTAACCATCTGAAGCCCATCTTCGTCCTCTTCTATTGAATAGAGCTTGTCTTTTTTACAGAGATAAGGTCTGGTCCGAAGGGGAATTTTGACGATATATCTTCCTTCACGGTCAAAAACATCATAGTAATATATGTCTTCGTCAGCGATTTTCTCCCAGGTCCGGACAAATATTCTCCCTTCATCATCCAGGAAAAGGCGATAAAAAGCAGAATGATATTTGGAAAAATCATATCTAATTCTCATTTGAGGAGGAATGTCTTCTATAAATTCCTTTTTTTCTTTTTCTGTGACCTTTACAGGATCATATTCTTTTGTGATTTTTTTTATCAACTTTCCATCAGGATTAAAAATTTGTAATTCGTAGTTCTTTGGGTAGCCGTAAATAATATTGTCTTCCTTATCAATCAAACAATGAGCCACCGGCATAAAAGGATTAAAGCTTTTTCGAGAATTTGGAGCAGGACAGCTGGCAATTTCGGCAAGTAAATTCATCTTTGAGTCGAACTTTTTAAACATATATCTGGGATTTTTAGGATCCAGAAAGCCCTCTGTTACAACAATATTTCCTTTAGAATCAATCATTGCACGAAGCGTCCATACTCCTTTTGTAGATACATTTCTCAGGAACTCACCATTTAGGGAGAAGAAAGACAATCGTCTTGTCTCATGAACCATCAATTCATTTTGGTTGAAAGATATCGTGCTCGGCCTGTTTAATTCCCCTGGGCCTTGCCCTGGCCTTCCTATTGTCTTTAAATATTTTCCATCTTTATCAAAAACTTTGATATGAGCTTCCTTCGAATCCAGAATATATATTCTTTCATCTTCACTAACAGCTATATG
>Ga0114920_10000692_pt1 | contig 14735 bp, 11 predicted proteins | sample ChitaG_FD_88683 | JGI IMG/M metagenome (GOLD analysis project Ga0114920, IMG submission 88683) | Deep subsurface microbial communities from South Pacific Ocean to uncover new lineages of life (NeLLi) - Chile_00310 metaG | ecosystem: Environmental > Aquatic > Marine > Oceanic > Sediment ... | reverse complement strand
TAAGCTACCATCTTACCGTCATTTATTGAACCGTTTCAATAAACATGGTTAATTTTTGCTTTATATTGTTAATTTTAAATGGAATACAGGATTACTCAACAACAATTTAATAGTATTATGCCCAAATAAAGCTCGCAATTTCACCAACATAAACTCCCTAAAAATCAACTATCATCCCCATATCCATGTTCTAATCACAGAAGGGGGAGAGGACAAAGAAGGCCTGTTTCATAAAGTCTCCCGCTTTGATGACGCTCTGATTGCAGAGTTTTTCGCCCAGGAGGTCTTCTCCCTGCTACTTCAAAAAAAGCTTATAAGCCTCGAGCTTGTACAAAAAATCCTACTCTGGAGATATACAGACTTTAAAGTTTACAGCAGGGTAAGGGCCACAAACAAGAGAGAAGCCGAGCGGGTTGGCAAATACATGATCAGGCCCCTGCTGTCCCTCGGGCGGTTAAGCTTTGATGAGACTGAAGGCAAAGTGTGCTACTGGTACGGAAAGGACGCCTCAAAGCAAGAGTGGACAGTACCTCTGAAAGCCCCAGAAAACAAGACAGAACTCCAGATTTGGTGGTGGAGCCTTTTTTCTCTCAGATGTCTTCGCGCTTCTTTCATGACATTCTCCTCTCTCAGCCTTATTGATTTTCACACTTTTCGTGTGATAAGGTAATCTCGGTACTCAAAGGGTGGAAATTGAGGAAAATGAGGAATGATCTGTCACAGCATTAAAAAAGAAATTCCTATAAATAAATAGCTGGCAATGATGGAAGGTAAACTCCCTGTTCAAGAATCAAAATATGTAGTTTGCTGCCTTTTCATAATTGGTATTATTTTCTTCATTGCCGGACTCATATTCAGTCTACCTCTGAACGGAGAAACTCTTGGTGTAAACAGTGAAAAGTTAGGTCTAGTCGTCAAGCTTGAGCTTACAGTTATGGGCTTCCTTCTTGTTGCTTTTGGCATCCTGGTTGTCTCGAAGAAGTTGAGTCTTTCCGAGGTTAAATACTTAGGGTTGCTATTTATTCCTGTGTTGTTTTTTCTTGGCTTCGGCTTCTGGCGAATATGGGTATGCGATGATGCCTTCCATACTTTTCGCGTGGTTCGGAATCTTCTATCGGGCCATGGTCCTGTCTATAACGTTGGAGAGCGAGTAGAGGTTTACTCCCATCCTCTATGGCTCGGAATTCTTGCCTTTTGGGATTACGTGACAGGCAAAATCGAGCTAGGAGCAGCTTGGCTCGGTCTTCTATTCTCGGCCTCAGGGCTGTTCTTAGGGCAATTAGGAGCTAGAACGTTCGTCAGGAAGAGTAGCAACTATCAAAAGTTGGCTTTCATTCCTTTAGGGAGCATCGTTATCGCAGCTCTACTGCCTTTTTGGGATTATGCATCCTCAGGATTGGAGACTGGGCTAGGGTTTTTTTGGCTCGGCTTGTCGTTCTTTCTTCTTGCGCGCCAATCTTCAGAGACCAGCTGGTGGACAGTAAGATGTATGCTAGCATGGTTTAGTCTTGGGCCATTGATTCGCCCAGATTTCGTAGTTTTCTCAGGAGGACTCATTCTACTGAGCCTTGCTATTCGGCCTCCAAAATCTATCGGCGATTCTGTCTACTTTGGAATAGCTGCCTTGTCGCTCCCTAGCATTTACCAAGTTTTTCGGATAGGATATTTTGCATCTCTGTATCCAAACACTGCCTTAGCTAAATCTGCCCTCTCTTCTTACTGGAGCCAAGGACTTATCTATCTGCAAGATTTCGTATCGCCCTACAAGCTATACATACCTGTATACTTGCTCGTGGTTGCTCTCATAATAGAGGCATTGTATGTATTTAAGGCAAGAAGTCGTTGTCAGGGTGCAAGGATTGCCGTTGTTATTATGAGCTTGGGAGCTTTGCACGCATTTTTTGTTTTTCGGGGTGGGGGAGACTTTATGCATGGAAGATATCTGTTACCAAGCTTTTTTGCATTACAACTGCCCGTATCATGTATAGCATTCCCTATCAACAATAAGTTCCGCCGTATAATGATTCCCATTCTTATCGGTACAGTAATTTGGGCAAGTTGGTGCATAGGATGGGGGCGGATTCCCTATGGGGGCATCGGCCCCCATAGTATAGCTGACGAGCGGGGTGTCTACGTCAGAGTAACAGGGCAACCGAATCCCATCACTCTTTCCGATTACGGAATGAGCAAGATAAGCCAGTCCGAGTGGGCGGCTCAAGCCAAAGAAGCAATCAACAAAGAACTCTCCAACAGAAGCGTCACAACAAATTTTGGTGGGGGGCGGGCATTTGCTGCTGGCCCATCTGGGTATAGTTACGCCGGAGCAGGTTTATCCAGTCCCATTGGAAGTCGCTTTTCTCTTAAATTTCGTCTCCGTCCTGGTCATGAAAAGGAGGTTCCGGAAACATGGAAACTAGCAAGATTTGGAAATCCTACGAGACAAGATCACACTATAGAGTCAGTACTAAGGAAACCACACTCTCTTGAAGTTAGAACTTTACTTGCTAGAAAAGTTTTGGACTGCTCCCCGGTGTCGGATCTTTTGGAGGCAATTCATAGACCGCTAACTTTTTCACGCTTCTGGCACAACATGTCGTTAGCATGGCAAACGCCTAATCTGAAGATTCCCAGAGACAGCTCTGAAGCAATACGAAAGTTTTGTTCTCCAGTGTCTCCCGAGGTGGAATCCATGCTTTCGCTGGATCCTGGTGAAAGACTATTGACTTTGGGAAAGGCAAACGAATCAGCTGAGTCCAGCTGTAAGGTTATTGTTACTAATTTGAGCAATTATTGTCGTAATAACCTTGGTTTTGAATTTCGACCGTTCCCTGAACACAACTCCGTCACCGTAACATTACTTGTTGAAGGGCAAGAACGCAAAGATTACACTCTTACTTACGTATTTCCAGATGGTAAAGACCTTTCTGAAAAAGGCGATCCTATTATACAAGGGACTCAAGCTACTCTTTTCCTAGAACAGGCATCCACAGCCGATAATTATTATCATTTTAGTTGTGATTTGGAAAAAGAGCTTAAAAGGTTTTTTGGGCAGCAGGCGCGCTTTCATCGTCTTAGTCTGATCACGTTTAAGAGCTCAAGCAAGTACCTACAGTTTAAAGCTTTCTCCTTTTATGGTAAACCAGTAACAAAGAATTTCAATGGTCTTACTTTGGAGGACCATTTGGATGTGGGTAATCCATGGTGGAAGGAAGAAAAGCACGACTACACAATTAAAGGCCAAACCAGCGAAGGGACGATAGAATTTACTTATCCAAATGGTGTGATTCTAAGGGATGATTGGAGAGCTTTCACGGGATATGAGCAGTTTACAATTAGGGCTAATCCAGAACGTGATCTCTTAATACTTAAGAGAATTGATTATGGGATAGGAGATCAAGTAGTCGATGTATACGTTTTGCCAAGTGAGGGGATCAAGGAGCATGTGGGTAGATGGACTGTGGCGGGAAAAGATCTCGAGAACCGCTGGCGTGAAGTGAGCTTCACTATTCCTGCCAAATATATAAGGAGCAAACACGTAACCTTGAGGTTTTCTTATGTTTCGAGCGATGTTGATATTAATTCCTTTTTCTATTGGTTCTATTCCAAGAACTAAGGAAGAAATAGAGCATGGTAGCAAAGGAGTGAAGATTCATCTATGGCCAATTGGGCTTGGCATCGTTAAATTCCGTTCGCCGATTTGCACTCACTTACGCGTGACGCCGATGTTGATCCTATCAGTTCCTATTCTGGATCCTGGCAAATTTCTCATGGTGCGAAATGAAAAAATTAATTCGCCAGGACAGATCGCCAAATTTTGATAATGCTTCAGGTACGACAAGTTTTGAAAGAAGTGCCTGCCCATGAAAAAATCCTATAACATATTCATCATTATGATCAGCAGATAGCTCAATTTCATTTGCACATATAAAATTTTCTGATGAAAAAGAAAGTTTTCTGCTATATGAAATTATTATGTTTGAGGGTGAATTCCATAGAAGTCCAGGGCGCCGGGATTGCAATGGCAACCCGAGATAGATATTAGGCTAATCCCTTAGATCGATAATATTAATATCACATGCATAAGAAGCCACGATTTCATGGGGAACTGCACGATTTCTTATAATTATTGTTTTGATTCCCAAATCATGAATTGCCGCCTGAAATTCCTTAAGCCCATGTTGCAAGACGTAAGATAAGGCATCAAATTGTGACAGTTGTTTTTTAGTAATACGGGCAGTGTATCCCGCAATAATAGGTTTATGATGAAACGTCTGGAGCAGCGCCGCATGTCCGTCAACGATTTGGAGTGGCATGTTAAGTACTGGCCCAGGTATCTCCTTGTTTAGATTTTCAGGTACTTTAATGGGTGTTAGTGTCGGATATGGACGAAAGACCTCAGTAAGGACCCATGCCAATAAGAGGCCCTTGAATATCCATGAAACATTCCTTTTTATCCTAGCTTTTAAAAGTCGATCCAACCAGGAAAGGCCAAAGCCAGCTAATATTGAAAGAAAAAACATAGCTATCACTACAAATCGCACTGGGGTGCGGCTGGCAGAGAAAGGGGGTATATGCATAATCAATTTGTAGGGAAGGGGGATGCCGGTTTCCCATCCCATTATTTTCAGAGAAGGTCCCAGACTCAAAATAAAAAAAGCGGTCATGGTTACTGCAGCAATTTTTGACATTGTATTTTTTGATGAAAATACCCAAAGTAACGCTGATAAAAGGAGAGGGAAGCCAATGAAGATTTCAAAACCTGATATACCGGCAGTTATGTTGTTATTGAGGGACGAAAAAATATTTCCATATAAAGGCGTAAAATCGGGATGAGGAATAAAAAAGCCAGCCAGATTTGCTGAGAATCGGGATATTTCTTGTTCGGGCATCTTTCCGGCCGGTTCAAGAAACCAATAATAAACAAAAGGGATGATAATCACACAAAAAAGCAATACAGATATAGAAATGCTTGAGAAGCCAGCCTTTTTTATTGTTGCATTAATTTTCTTGCGTTCCTTTGTCAATGAATACGAGACTATAAATAAAAATCCTATTGCCATTAGGATATAAACAATAAACTCTGTGAAATATATCGAGATTGCTAAGAAAAAAGAAACAAAACAGGCATTTTGGGTAGTGGGGCGCTTGAAAAATCGAATTATTAACCAAGCTGTAAGCGGAATAAAAAAGCCCGAAATAAGATTCAAGTGAAACCAGTGCAACTGGTAGAAAGCACAAAATGTATATCCAATGGCCGGAATAAGCGAGTTCAGTTTACTAAGATTTAATTCACGGAGAGTTTTATAGCTAAATATCAAAATCAAAGCAAATGAAAGCCAAATAATTAAATGATAACTGATCAACGGAGCTATTGCTTCCTGACCATTTATTAGCCTAATTATGTTTTTTACTATGAACACTAATGGAAAAAAGCCCGATGCCAATGAATGATGCGTTAAGTTTGCACCCTCAGGGTAATGAACAAGATCTGTTATGAAAGGATTTTCTCCTTGACAAATAAGATAGTCAACCACCCACAAATTCCACACCATTTGTCCGTAATCGCCACCCATTGATAAAACAGTATCTAAGGGGATAATTACATTAAAGAGTAAAATAAGAACCAGCAATATACAAAAGAGCATCTCAATGCCATCTTTTGAAAGTTTAAAATGAAATGAATTATCCATTATTGTATCTCTCTTGAATGGTGATAATCATGCCAGGATTTTGGAGTATCATCTTAATATTAATTATGGCTCCTTTCAAGTTCAGAAGCATTAAATCTTGATAGATTTTTCTTCTTAACCTCATTGTTTTAGCTTCAATCTTCTTTCTCTGTTTCAAAATCTCCTTATCCCTTCCAAAATATCGACCCCCAGGCGTTACGTTATCGATGGCTTCGTGCTGCCGGTGATTATTGTAATAATCTACCCATTGACGAATTCTTTTTGTGAGTTCCTGCAGTATAGAACGAACTCCGGCTCTCTCTCATCTCCTCTAGCGTCTTCTTCACAATGAGATTGTAATTTTCAACCATCCGGATAATCTCGATCTTCTCCGACTGGGAATATCTCATGTGCGGTTGAGGAGAGAAGAGAGTATTTCTGATAGCTAAAAACTCTTAGCCTGATATTTTTGGGGAACTCTATTTTTTTGGGTTTTTTTCGCAATCTTCCTGTGATTTGTGGCACTTTCTTTCGCTTTGGAAAAATTGACCTTCGTTTTTTCCTATGATATATACAACATTGAGTGTCAGAAGCTTAAAATTGAACAAAAGAAAGACAAAACTGTAAATTGCGAAAAAAGAAAATTCCTATAAATTCTTTATTCCTTCACCAATTTAGTGGTTAATTAATAGATAATTACAGGGTGATTTTTTCTTCGTTTTATCAGCCTTTTGGACTAATCAAGCCAATGATGCGAATGAGGATGTTTTTGGAGAAAAAAAATAAAAAAGAATTAAACTCCTAATGGAAATAATTTCATTCATAGTACTCTTTCTTTTATCCTTAGTAGGTTATTCTGGTGGATCTGTGGGTAAAGCTGGAAAATTTGCAGATCTAAAACCTCAAATTATTGACTTGATTTTAGTGGTGATCATTTGGACAGGAGCGATTTATTCAAGAATAACATCAGACTTAAACAAATGGCTTTTGATTCTCATTTGGGTAATCTTATCTACCATCATAGGAGTATTAGCTATCTTGTTTCGAAAGCTAAATGAAGAAAAGAGCTCAAGCAACAAGGAGCCTACAAGAGTTCCAATAAATCTATTTAATAAACTATGGCAAAGCTGGAAGGACTTCTCAAAGAGGATGGGAAGCTTTCAAAGTAGAATGATTCTTTCCTTGTTTTTTTTCATTTTTGTTTCACCCTTTGCCTTAGCTGTGAAAATGTTTTCTGATCCTTTAAAGATAAAACATCACAGCAGCAAATCTCACTGGCTGCCCAAAAAAGAAGCTAACACTGATCCAGAACAGTACAGGAGGCAATCCTGATGTATATATTAGGAATTTCCTGTTTCTACCATGATGCTGCCGCAGCTCTCATAAAAGATGGGATGCTCATAGCAGCCGCAGAAGAAGAAAGGTTTACGAGAGTGAAACACGACTTTGATTTCCCTGAGAATGCCATAAACTTCTGTTTGGATTACGCTGGCATCTTAGGGAAGGATTTAGATTATGTTGCCTTTTATGAGAAGCCCTTTCATAAATTCGAGCGTATTTTGATGACAACTTTCCAGAGTTTTCCAAAATCATGGAAAGCTTTTCGAGAAGCAATGATCACTTGGCTTGGAGATAAACTTTGGGTGAAAAGTATTATAAAAGATAAAGTAGGAATTGAGAACAATAAGATACTTTTCGGAGAGCATCACCTCTCCCATGCGGCTAGTGCCTTTTATCCTTCTCCTTTTGAAGAGGCAGCAATCCTGACAGTGGATGGAGTTGGAGAGTGGACGACCGCAACCATGGGTATAGGGAAAGGAACAGAGATAAAATTACTTAAAGAAATAAAATTTCCCCATTCTCTTGGTCTTCTCTACAGCGCCTTTACTGCATTTTTAGGATTCAAGGTAAACAATGGAGAATATAAAGTCATGGGAATGGCTCCTTATGGTAAACCAAGTTATGTTGACAAGATATACAATAATATCATTAAGGTCGCCTCAGATGGTTCTTTCTGGATTAATATGGATTATTTTTCCTATCATTATTCTGATGAGAGAGCATTTAACTCTAAATTTGAACAACTATTCGGAAAACCAAGAAATCCTGAGATGAATTTTTTCACTTCTAACACAAGATTTCCCTCCTATTTTGGTAAAAAACCATCAAATTATAAGGAGCTCTGCCGAGAGAACGAACACTATGCAGATATCGCTGCCAGTATACAAAGAGTAACAGAAGAAATTTTATTAAAACTGATAAATTCTCTTCATAAAGAGACAGGAATGAAAAATCTTTGTATTGCTGGAGGAGTTGGTTTAAATTCAAAGGCAAACGGAAGAATTCTGCGTGAAACTCCATTCGAAAAGCTTTTCATTCAGCCATCAGCAGGAGATGGAGGTGGCGCGTTGGGTGTTGCATTACATGTTTATCATTGGTTTATGGGAAAGCCAAGAAAGTTCGTTCTGGAGCACGCTTACTGGGGAAAGGAATACTCGGAGAACGAAATCAAGGAATGCTTGGAGAGCAATAATATCTCTTATGAATACTTCTCTGATGATGATAAGCTCTTAGCTAGAGTTGTGGATGACCTTGTGGATGGAAAAGTTGTGGGCTGGTTTCAAGGTAGGTTTGAATGGGGACCAAGGGCATTAGGAAACAGAAGCATTTTAGCGGATCCAAGAAGCGAGGAGATGAAGGACTTAGTGAATATAAAAATAAAGTTTCGTGAGCCTTTCAGGCCCTTTGCTCCGGTTATATTAGAAGAAAACACAAAGGACTTTTTCCATGGAGATAATATTGCAAAACAATTTACTGCAAGGTACATGCTTTTAGTCTTGCCTTTAAAAGAATCGAAGGCAGAAACCATAAATGCCGTTAACCATATGGGGACAGGAAGACTTCAAACAATCAGGGAAGAATGGAATCCTCGGTATTATCAAATTGTGAAGAAATTCGGCGAGGCAACAGGAGTACCTGTGCTCCTTAATACCTCTTTCAATCTAAGGGGAGAGCCGATAGTCAATTCACCAGCAAATGCTTTAAACACCTTTAGCAAAAGCGGAATAGATGTTCTTGTACTCAAAAATTTCATGATTAGGAAATAGGCTTTGTCCTAATATAATTTAAATTATCATTGCGAGCGAAACGTGGCAATCTCAACAAGGTTTTTGTTATAACAGACAAAGTAAAGATGATATTGTTTCACTCTTTTGGGGCTTGCAATGATGGGTCATTTTTGCTGTTAATAAGAGGTAATCGTGGGAGCAATAAAAAATTTTGTATCTAGGTTAGGAATATTTGGAGAATTACTTGTCTTTCTTTGGCAAAGAAAGCTCTGGTGGCTCATTCCGATTATAATCTTTTTAGTATTATTTGGCTTTTTACTTATTTTTACCCAGAGTTCTGCAGTAGCTCCCTTTATATATACGCTTTTTTGAAATCTTTGTTAAGGATTCCCTTGATTTGAATCTAGATTAAATAACGATACAAGTAATTATTTAATGTGTTAGGAAGACCAATGAATTTAAAAGGAAGAATTACCCATCATTGCAGGCCGCCGTTGAATGAAAAATCCCTCGTGCAGATTCCTCTCGCCATAGTAAGGTATGAAGTGGCCATCGAAGTATAAAACAGCACATTGAATAAGACCTTTTTCTTGATAGCAGTGGGCCAGTCGGGTTAATAAACTCAAGGCCTTTTTCTCAAAAGAGAGCAGACTCAGTTTGAGCCGCAGCGTACGTAAGTCTGACCTGTCCCTACGGCAATATCAAATGCCTTTTTTAGTTTCCATCTAATTTCTTCTTCACCGAAAATTTTCATTTTGGTTTCTGTAAACTTCAAATTCGATTCGCTATTTGGAGAAGCAAAGTCATTTAGATCAGATTTCAATAGCTCACAAATCTCGGCAGCAATCTTCTCATTGTACTTTTCGTTATAGTGAACATCATCTACGAATACTTTTTCAAAGACATTCTCAAAGAATTCACCCAAGTACAGAAAATCTAAAGAAGAATAATCCTTCATTCCTGTATATACTTCAGACCAATGTTTTGGAATCTGTCCCGGATAAGGAAAGGTTCTGTGAAGTGATCTATCATATTTATAGAAAGGCATAGGTTGCCAGACAAAATAGCATTTGATGCCATATTCGCAGCAGATTGATCGAATAATCCTTATGTTGTTCTTATATCTCTTCACAACATAGTCTGCATTACTACATTCTTCATTGGTTCCTGGTGAGAGATTATTAATTTGTTTCTCTTTATTGGGATTTCTAGATTCCTTATGTGACTTCAAAGCTAACAGTCTTCGGGAAATACCTTTTGCCAGTCGTATCATGGGAATCCACGAATAATCTCTTTTAGGCTGAGAATAAGATACATGCCTCCTAAAATTCCATAAGTCTCTTAATGTATTGGTGAAATACGGTTGATCGTGCTTGAGGTGAAGTTGGTGTGTATCGTTTCCACCATCAATAAATATAGCAAAATCTGGAATATCGTTGTCTTTTATCAAAGAAATGAGGAGCAGCATCTCTTGAGAAGAATAGTAGAATCCTTGGCCGTAATTTTTAACTAAAATAGAATAATCAGGATATTGTCGTTCCAATATTGTTTGAATGAAAGAGGGTATCGTATTGTCATCTGCTACTCCATATCCAAAAGTAGCAGAACCACCAAATACGTAAATCTTAATAGGCCTTCCGCTAGAGAATTGAGGATCTTTTGTTTTCCGAAAACCTCGTTCATCGGTATTAAGGAAAGTACCATGAAATTCTGGATTTCGAAACTGTACCCAAGCTTCATGCTGGAAGCCTATACTCCCCATAGAATCCTGTTCGTTAAGAAATCTGTTCACGTCTACAGGCTTCATGACAGTATATGCTTTGAGATCAGAATACTTTTCTCTGTGTGACAAAACTCTCTGATCCACAGCAGGCATGCTTTTTAAAAAAGTGTCACGAACCCAAAGAAGACCAGCCAAAATCAGATTTAACAGGAGAATTAGAACAATAGTATTGAAAGTCTGTAAGGCAAGAGATTTATAAACTCTAATGTAACTTTCATTTTTTTTCATAATTATACTCCCAATTTCTCTAACCTATTACTGGGTATCCTAAAATAGATGATAAAAGTATAGGAAAAATCCGAATATAAATAAAGATATTCTGGTTTAGCAAGGGGCTGATCTTGCCGTATCGTTTGAATATGAAGGTGATATTCAGAGTTAGGGATATCAATGCCATGCATTAGTAAATTATCCAGGCCCATATAGGTATTCGTATGCTCCAGGCGATAGCGGTTTTCTTTGACCGACCAAAATGGGCTGTCTTACTCCAGCTTAAGCTTAAACTCTCATTTGCTTTTTGTGAACTTCAAGATAAGGCCACTCTTTTTGAGATATTCGAAGATGCAGTCCGCAATTATTCCATGTCCTAAGGCGGATGGATGAGGGTCTTCCTTGCTTATAGTCAAGACAGACCCTATGTACTGCTCAATTCCATGCGATTCCATGAAGTGGTTTATCCTTTGGATCGTTTCGATTATAGGTATGTTTATTAGGGAACAAGTCTCCTTGACATAGTTAGGCGCTTGGAGTGAAATCACCAGGAGTTCAATACCTTGTTTCAGGCTTAATGCTTTTAGTTCTTTCATCGCCCGGTAGTAAGCATCTTTTCCCACCATATCTTTGTATTCATCCGGAACTCGATCCGGATCATTTTCGAATCGCCTCTCAAAGGCGTGGTGTGGAGCCGGAACTAAAGGATCCTTAACGGGTCTGGTAGCACCTCGCAAACGATGTAATATAAATTCTAATAGAAATGACTTTTTCGTAGTTAAATGGTTCTCTTTTTTTCTAATAAAGTTCGGAAGGTCTACATCATTTCCAACGTAGTGGATGACAACTAAATCAGGATCGTATTGCAAGCCTTTGGCCTTCAGGGTTTCCACCTCCATTACGGTATTGTAACCAGGAACTGCTGTATTTATCACTTCCCATGAAATATCAGGGAAATTTCTTTTCAAATTTTTTTCCAATAATGAAAGATAGCATTCATTGTCCGATATCCGCCATCCGAACATGAATGAATCCCCCAATCCGACAATCCGGATTGTTCCGGAATTTTTTTGTTTTGAATATTGAGGTGCTCTGAAACCATCAGAATTAGTTTTTAATGACTCCCCATAGAACATAACTGCCAGGTTGGGAATCAATTCATAAATAATTCTCGGATGGTTGCTTAAACGAATAACGTGGCGCAGCGAATTTTCACCTTGAAGGTCATTAATATTATGTTCAATATCTTTTAAAGCATGTATTCCTTTGGTGTCCTCAGAAAACGCTTTAAAGCGAAAAGTAATCTCCAAGACCAGCAAAATGATAATCAAAGATATGATAGACAGACCAATCTTGGAAATAAAATGTCTAAAACGTTTCATGCAACAATCGATGATTGGATTTAGATTCTTTATATACGAAATTTGATCATTCTCAATTTAGGAAGATTCATCTCTATACTTTGGCATATTCATCACTTGATTATAAATATTGTAAACTTCTGATGCACATCTATTCCACGAAAATTTCTTAGCCTGAATAATCGCTCGCCTCTTTAACAATAATCGATAGTTTTTATCAGTGAAAAGTTTATGGAACGCCATGTTAATATCCTGTTCATTGTAGGGATTAACAAAATGAGCGGCATTGCCAGCCACCTCCGGCAAACTGGTGGTATTAGATGTAATCACTGCAGCACCAAGTTCCATTGCTTCCAACACTGGAAGTCCAAAACCCTCATAGAGGGAAGGATAGATAAAGCCGAAGCAGTTTTGGTATAGCCAACACAGCTCCTCATCTGACAGGTAACCAAGCAACTGGACAGCATCGCTCAGGCTCAAATCGCGAATTAAACCTTCGAGATTATCTTCGAGCCAACCTCTGCCGCCAGCCAGTACCAAAGGAAATTTGACTGTTATTTCGTTTCTGAATCGGGCAAAGCTTTTGATAAGGCGGCGCAGATTTTTACGTGGTTCCAAGGTTCCGACTGTTAACCAAAATTCTGAAGGTTTTAAGTTTTTTACTGGTTTACTTTGATTAATAATATTTTGATACACAAAGCGAGAGGCTTCATGCACTACCCGTATCCGCTGCGGTGGATAGTGAGGAAAGATTTCCAAAAACATCTTCCTGGAATGGGCGGAAACTGATATGATGAAATCCGCACTCACAGCAGCATTAAAAACTCCTTCAAAGCCAACGCAGCGGTTTTGTTCCGTCGTTAATTCGGGGTGTTCTATAAAACTAAGATCGTGGAGAGTGTAAACAATCCTGGCACGAGTTAACCCCCTTGGGCAGAAATAATTATTGGAGTGGATGATATCCGGATTCCCCAATAGATCCTCTCCATGTGATGGGAGTTTGTTCCAAAACACGATGGATTCCTGGAAATTCTTGCCTGTCAATTTCCTAGAGACATTTGGTTTGTTAATTTTTCGGGTTATATGAACAGCATCTGGATCGCAAAAACTATCACCAAAATGGGGATAAAGTATGTAACTGTTTCGATCATCCATGCTGGTTAGCGCCAGAATCAATGAATCTGCAAAATATCCACACCCCGCCTTATTGTTTCCTGTCTGGCTGATGTCAAAACCGATTTTCATTTTATCTATCATTAAAATACTAAAATTAGATTTTCAGACACTCAAAATTCATGTAAACAATTGAAAATACTCTCCTCTCCTATTAACCTGAGATCTCTATTTTTGGTACAAGGACTAACTCGTCCGCTGGTTAACGTTAATAAATATCCAGGCATTTCTCATAAAACTATTAATCCCGGAAAAAATCAAAGCTGTTGTACAATGATTTTTAATGAGCTCAATCCCCATTTAATTATCTTTTTAATAATCTGAAATGAAAAAGCTGTTTTCCAGCGTAAAGATGAAGTAATTGTGACTATTATAAGTTTCCAGATAAATATAAGATTTTCTTTGGGATTCAAACGATTATAATCCTTCTGCTCAACAACCGCATGGGCATAGGCAAAAATCCATTTGGGCGGTACAGCCTTCCATCTTTCCTGAAACATATCGTTTGTCTCTCGATGAGCAGCAATACGTAATCTAAACGTTTTGTTATCTGGATACATCCTCGACCCCGCTAACCGCTTAGAAAGCTTTACAAAAGGGGTGATGGCCCCCAAACGCAACCAGTATTCGTAGTCTAAGCAGTAATGTAGCCGATCATCGAGCAAGCCTGCCTTCTCAATTATCCTACGCCTGAAAAACACTGCCGGCTGACAAATGTAGCAGATCTCCTTTAGCCATTCATAATCCCAATCTTCAGTATAATAAGGTTCTATGACACGATCCTCCACATCAATATGATCGGCATCGCCATATACAACATCGATCTCTAGGTGTTCTTTAAAAAAATTCAGGACAGTGGATAGAGCGCCAGGATAATAGATATCATCCGAATTCAGCCAGCCAATAATTTCGCCTTTGGTTATCAATAGCCCTTTATTTACGGCATCCGCCTGACCACGATCCTTTTCTGAAATCCAAGTAAGACGGCCCTCGTAGCGCCGAAGAATATCTAAAGTCTTATCATTACTCCCTCCATCAATGACAACATACTCCAAATCCGATATCTTCTGGTTCAGTACACTTTGAATGGTGCGCTCTATAAATCGTCCTTGATTGAGAGAGGGAGTGACTACGCTGATGCTATGAGACATTACTTTACGCCCCTAGCCCTATTTGCCAAACTGGATTTAGCAATTAAAGCGTGAGATGTTTTTGCATCTGAGCTTTCGTAAATTCCAGTGGCGTCATGTTTTTGGGTACTGTATGATACTTCCTTTCATTGGAGTATGCAACAGCATCTTTTATTAATTTCGTCAATTCTTCAAAAGCTTCCACTTCGGCCAGCAGATCCCGCCATTCACACAGGCCATCGATCTTCTTTTCCAGATGTTTCTCCCGGTTCGCTGTCTCCGTCCAAAAAACAATGTCGCCTTTTTCTTAAAACTGTTTCCTCAAGCATGACAGGCTGGTT
>Ga0114920_10000691_pt1 | contig 14735 bp, 13 predicted proteins | sample ChitaG_FD_88683 | JGI IMG/M metagenome (GOLD analysis project Ga0114920, IMG submission 88683) | Deep subsurface microbial communities from South Pacific Ocean to uncover new lineages of life (NeLLi) - Chile_00310 metaG | ecosystem: Environmental > Aquatic > Marine > Oceanic > Sediment ... | reverse complement strand
TTAGGTGTAAGTGAAGCTTATACCCTAATTGACAGTAACAGTCTTTTTTGATAGCTGTAAATAACAGGTTACGATAAATCAGGTTAATCTGGATTCAGGGAAAACTATGGGAAAAAAAGTCGACTAAAACAAGAAAACGGAAAAAAGTGATCACACGAATTATAAAAATTTCAACCTTCATTATTGTATTGATCCTTATTATCGGAGTATCTGCCTACTTTACTCTCACGCTCATTATTAAGAGTGAAGACACGGTTGTCGTCCCTGATCTTGTTGGGAAAAAAGTATTGTATGTTCTTGAAATTTTAACAGATCTTAAGCTTAATGCAAAAATCAAGGGGTCTGAATACAGCTCAGGCATTCCAGCAGACCATGTAATCTTTCAGGAACCCGAACCAGGCTCGGAAATAAAAATTGGGCGTGATGTCAGGATAATTATTTCAAAAGGGACAAAAACTATTTTAATGCCAAATCTTCAGGGTCTTTCAATCCAGCAGGCACGAATAATTCTTGAAGAAAACGGATTGCATCTGGGAGAATTATCGACAATATATAGTAAAAATATCAAAAAAGACGGGATTATCGCCCAGTCTGCCTCCCAAGGCAGCATTATTACACGTGGCGCACATATAGATCTTCTTGTGAGCAGGGGTATGCGGCCAAAAGCATATATGATGCTTGACTTAAAAGGACTTTCTCTTGAGGATGCAATATTTTTAATCGAAAAAAACAATCTATTGTTAGGAGAAATTAAATTTTATCCCCATGAAGACAAACCAAAAAATGTCATTGTCAGCCAGGAACCGTTATCCGGCCATCGGGTTGTCGAAGGTACATTTGTAAATATTATCATAAACCGAGAACACAGCCGGATGGAAGAGCAATATTTGCATGCCGCAAAAGGGGCGAGCATTTTCAGATACAGGCTAAGTGACGGATTTCTAAAAAGACATATTCTTGTACGCTTGAACAGCTCTGGGCTTTTAATTGATCTTTTTGATAACTTTGCAAAGCCTGGTGAAGAAATCTTACTGATAGTCCCCAAAAATCATGATTCAACCATTCTTTTATATGAAAATGGCAAACTAATTAAAACTCAGGTTTTCAACTCATGGTAGAACGAGACCTTTGAAAAATATTCAATTTTGCTTAAGTTCAAGGAAGGCGAAGATTTTAACCGGAGGAATATATTGAATATTTCGAGGATAGCGCTAAAGCTTCACTGCGTGCCAAAATCTGAGCCTGACGCCGACACGAAGTGAAGCATCAGCGCTCAATTGGGCAAAAGGGGGCGTTTTTCAAAGGTCTCAGAACAAACTTCAGGAGATATAATAATGAAGAAGCTTATTGCGCCATCAATACTATCTGCCGATTTTTCAAAGCTCGGAAATGAAATAAGATCTGTTGAAAATGCAGGAGCAGACTGGATACATGTTGATGTTATGGACGGTCATTTTGTTCCTAATATAACAATGGGACCGTTGATTGTTAAAGCTGCAAGCAGTATTACATCGCTGCCGATCGACGTACACCTGATGATCGAAGCGCCTGACAGCTATATTCCGGATTTTGCAAAAGCCGGAGCAGCCTTGATTTCTGTACACATTGAGTCATGTGTTCATGCAAACAGAACTATCCAGTTGATAAAAGAATCCGGCTGCCGCGCCGGAATAGCGCTAAACCCCTCAACAGCTATTTCATCAATAGACTGGATTCTGGAATATGTTGATCTTGTGGTAATAATGAGCGTTAACCCCGGATTCGGAGGGCAGACATTTATAACAAACACGCTCGATAAGATCAGAACCCTGCGCAGCATGATTGAGAGCCGTAAACTGTCCACCATGATCGAAATAGATGGTGGGGTATGCAAAGAAAACATAGAAGAGATTTCTCTTGCCGGCACGGATGCTTTTGTTGCAGGATCAGCGATTTTTGGAAGTCCTAATTATAAAAAGACAATAGCCGATTTTAAGAAAAAAATAGGAGAATAATTAATTGGGAATCGGAGATCAGAGGTCAGGTTAAAGTAATTGTCTGTTTTGTCAGGCACTTAACCCTTAATCCTTACTCATTTTACAACTTACATGGAGCATATATAATGAAACAGCAAAAACGCAGACATAAAATCATGGTAATTCACGGGCCGAATCTGAATATGTTAGGAAAAAGAGAACCTGAAATATACGGAAAAGAAACCCTTGATGAGATTAACGCAAAGATTGAAGATCTGGCAGAAAAACTGGGTATAGATGTAGAGACATTTCAATCCAATCATGAAGGAAAGATAATAGAAAAAATTCAAAAGACTTCAGGAATATGCAAAGGGCTTATTATCAATCCCGCGGCCTTCACCCACACCAGCATTGCAATACGTGATGCGCTGCTTTTGCTTAACATCCCTATAATAGAGATACACCTTTCCAATATTTATAAAAGAGAGCCTTTTCGCCGCAAGTCCATGATATCCGATGTGGTAACCGCTCAAATTACAGGTTTTGGTGTTCAAGGATATATAATGGCTCTGAAGGCTATTGCTAAAATATAAGGCCTTTGCAAATTTCAAATCCGCAAAGGCCTTATTATTATAATTATATCCTGTTATTCTTTTTTATTTGGGATGACACTCACCGCATGTAAGGGGGCCTTTCTCTTTTTCATGACACCCCTTGCAGTTTTCATGAAATGCCTTCATTAGCGGCAGTATCTTGCCATCAGACTCAAGCTTATGACATTCCGCACATTCAGTTTCAGAATCATCCCATACGTTTTCACCGCTTTCGTCATATATATGATGACACGCCAAACAATCGATTTCCGCCTCGTCAGTATGGAGTGTGTGCGAAAAAACAGCCCCAGGCCTCTCGCGATCTATAAAGGCATCATGTTCCAACAAGTTGATATCATCCTGAGCATATACCGTTCCAAGAATAAATAGAAACGCCAACCCTGCTATTGATATAAATAATGCGGTATTATTCTTTTTCATTCCAATAGGCCTCCAGCTTTTAAGTTATACTCAACCATTATCCCCAACTTTTTATAATCATTTAGCTAAAACATTGAAGAAATTTTTTAACAAATCAACCCACACCTGTCAAGAAAAAAGCAATGCCGTCATACTAGTATAAAGATTTATATAAAGCAAAACCGACAGATATCACTTAAAGTGAAAGATACTCGCGATACCGGTAAGGTCGATCATCGCTTGCATGATTTTTTCATGAGCGCTTTTGCCATGATGTACTTCCAAGACCCATCGCTGCTTGCATTCCAGCGTAAATTACAAAATTCCACCAACCTGAACAATCTTAACCCATCTTTTCAGGCTAAATTAGCTAAGTATAGTTAAATCAGACTGTTGGCTTCACCCCTAATTATTACTTGAATGTAAATCGATTCCAGCGTATATTTTCATATAATACCTCCTAAAACCATAAAATTAATGTTACGTTCTATTACGTACTGGTACCATAGCATTTTTTGCTAAGGGTTAGGGAGGTGTCATTTCTTTTTGAACTCGTCAGGCTGTAGTGACATTTAGCGAAGCGGTCCGAAGAAAAATGTCACGCTTGATGAGTAATAATTACTGCACGATTTCAGTATATGTAAAAAGTATTTGAGATTGGTTATGCAGCCCTTTATATGATTATCAAATCTTGATACAAAAGTCTTCTACAGGTGAAACCAATGAAATACCAGTTATCTGATCTTATAGATATTCATAAAATTCAAGAAATTACAGATAGCTTCTATGCCGCAACAGGTATTCCTACATCAGTTATTTCTAATGAAGGTACTATTTTAACTGATTCTGGAAGGCAGGATATCTGCGCTGTTTTTCATAGAAAAAATCTTGTTACTAAAAAAGGGTGTCTGGAAAGCGATATTCAGATAAGAGACCGCCTCAAGGATGGGAAACTTTATGTAATATACAAGTGCCCATATGGCCTGGTAAATGCGGCAGCTCCCATTATAGTTGCCGGAGAGCATGTTGCAAATTTTTTTGCAGGACAATTTTTGTTTAACAGGCCCGATTCCGGGGTGATTAGCTTTTTTAAAAGACAGGCAAAAGAATTTGGTTTCAACACAACTTCTTATTTGAAAGCTTTATCTGAGATTCCAATTATTCCGGAAGATAGAATGGAGCCCATTTTAAACTATCTTACCCGGTTTGCCGGTCTTTTAGTTGAAATGGGTCTATCTAATTTGAAACATATTGAGGCCTCAAAGGAATTAAAAAAGACTCATGCTGAGCTCGAACACAGGGTTGAAGAACGAACTGCTGAATCAGTTAAAGCAAACAACCGGCTGAGGCGGGAAATAGAAGAGCGAAAGCGGGCAGAGGAGGCGTTGCGCGAAAGCGAAGAAAAGTACCGTTCTATGATGGAATCCATGAATGATCCTGTTTATATTTGTTCAAATGACTATCGTGTAACTTATATGAATCCAGCCATGATAAAGAGGATCGGGACTTCTGATATCGAAGGAATCCCCTGTTATAAATTAATGCACGGACTTGACGAAAAGTGTCAGTGGTGTGTTCACGATAAAATACAGAAAGGCGAGCATTCTGTAACTGACTTGATTAGTCCCAAGGACGGCCGTGTTTACCATGTTTCACACTCACCTGTCTTTCATACAGATAAGTCTATTTCAAAAATGACTATTTTTAGGGATATTACAGAGTACAAGCATGCAAAGCAGGCGCTCAGGGAAAGTGAAGAGCGATACCGAACGCTTACCGAGCATGTTGCCGATGGTGTTACGCTTGTTCAGAACGGAAGGTTTTTATTTGTGAATGCTGCCTTTGTTTCAATGTACGGTTACACTGATGCAAGCCAGATAGTTGGAAAAAGAGCTGTTGATCTGATTTCATGTTGTTTTGACCAGGGTATAAAGGAAATCTATAGCGAGCTTGAGTCGGGCATTTCAGGTGAAAAAATTTTCAGAGCGCCTTGCATTACACGCGAAGGACGTGAATTTTGGGTGGAAGGTCATCATAATATTATTAAATGGGAAGAAATGCCGGCTATCCTGACGACTATCAGGGATATTACTGAAAGAAGGCTCCGGGAGATTGCAATTCAGGAAGAGACAGAGCGTCTTAGAAATGAGAACATAAAGCTTAGATTTTCCATAAAGGAGAGATACAGATTCGGAGATATTATTGGCAAAAGCCGGCCAATGCAGGAAATATATGAACTTATTTTAAAGGCTGCTAATTCTGACGCCAATGTAATTATTTATGGTGAATCCGGGACCGGCAAAGAAATGGTTGCAAGAGCCATACATGATATGAGCAATAGAAGTGATAAGGTTTTTGTTGCCGTGAACTGCGGAGCTATCCCTGAAACGCTTCTTGAGAGTGAATTTTTTGGATATAAAAAGGGAGCCTTTACCGGGGCAAACATGGATAAGCATGGATACTTGGACCTTGCCGAGGACGGTACTCTTTTTCTGGATGAAGTCGGTGAGCTTGATCTCAACATGCAGGTAAAATTACTAAGAGTTATCGATGGCGGAGGTTATACGCCTGTTGGCAGCAATAAAGCTAAATACTCAAACTTTCGCATTATAGCTGCTACAAATAAAAACCTGATGGAACTGGTTAACAAGAGTTTGATGCGGGAAGATTTCTTCTACAGGATGCACGTCATACCTGTTACTGTGCCGCCCTTAAGGGAACGTAAGGAGGATATCCCTTTGCTGGTTGAACATTTTTTAAAACTTCATTGCGATGGTAAAGAAAGGCAGAGCCTTCCAGTAAAGATATTTGAAGCTATGGACAATCACGATTGGCCCGGAAACGTTCGGGAGCTGGAAAATGTTTTAAAACGTTATCTAACCATACAGCGCCTTGATTTTATCAATCCGCATAGACCACATACGGCAAATAAGGTTAATGATTCAATGCTAGAAAGTGCGGGGCTGCGTGATGCAGTGGAACTGTTTGAAAAAGACTATATTGCCAAGGTCTTAGAGCAGAATTACTGGCACAGGGGTAAGACAGCAAAAATGCTTAGCATACCCGAAAGAACTCTTTATAGGAAATTAAAACAGTTTCAGCTAACCAGGTCATAAAATATGTCACATGTGGCATATATATAAAATACTAAATTATATCAATAAGTAAAACTCAATTATTATATCCCTTCATGTCACCAATGTCAGTTTATCTTCCTTTCTTTAGAGCTATTCATACCAAATAAATATAAATATCATCTATAAATACAAATAGATAAATATCATATCAACTCTTTGGCACACCCATTGCTCAATAATCAATAAGATTCAAATATACTACTAATTTCTTTGAGTTCTTCGCGCTCTTTGCGGTGAAAAAAAGTAATAGAAATGGATATTCTACTTATTGATGATGATTTTTTTAATGCCGGGGTTGTCATAAAAAGCATTGAAAAATTTGTCCGCAATATAGAAACCGCTGTTACCGCTGAAGATGCATTGATAAAAGTCAGGCTCAGGGACTTTGACCTGGTTCTATTCAATATTTCTTCAACAGGTTTCGATTGTTGCGAATTAATCCGGCAGCTTAAAAGTATTTGCCCAGATATTAAGATTGTTACCTTAACCGATCAAAACTCAAGGGAACTGGAATTAAAGATCAGAAAGCTGGGAGTTATCTTCTACATGATAAAGCCTTTCAAAATAAAGGTTCTGGAAGATATTTTGGAATATATTTCTAAGTCAAAGGAAAAATTGCGGATAGAAAGATTGCAGAAATTTCATCATGAATGGGTTAGGCTTTAACTCCACTGCGAGTTTTTATTTATAGCAATTCTCAAAATTACGTTTTGTATATAGCAATATCCTCGCTAACCGTTCGAATACCGCTATATACGAATAAACAAACGGATCATATTTTTTATTAACAGATTGAGAAGGTTAGGAGGTTTTTAAATGCTTAATATTGAAAGCTGGGACTGGACAAGCGAACAGAAGATGCTTGCCGATACAACAAAATGGAAAGACCAATTTGAAGATGTCTGGGAGCCTTACATCAGTCCCGATGGTGGAAAGATAGCCTCTATTGTTAAAATAGGGGAAGGGGAATTCAACATAGCTGTCAATAAAGAGACGTGGGGGGAAGAACCCTTTGAAAAGATCTGGTATTCCAGGTTCAGCCCGGACGGTCGCCTGACCGCTCTTATAACAAAGGACATGGAATGGACCATGGCCGTAGATGGAAAGCCATGGGAACAAATGTATGAGTATATATGGGATACCAAATTCAGCGCTGACGGAAAGGTTATAGCAGCGACTACTAAACAGGATGGCGTTTACGGGATAACGGTAGATGGAAAGACATGGGAATGCCCCACTAACCTTGAAAGCATAGCAAGTCACGTAATAAGCCCTGATGGAAAAACTTTGGCTGCGATAGCTCAGACAGTTCCCCTTGGCCAAGCTGATATTGATGGGTTTTTGAAAGGCACCTGGTCGGTAGTCGTAAACGGAAAGCCATGGAAAGATAACTATGTTGATATTTACGGCCTGACTATCAGCGATGACGGCAAAAATATTGCCGTAGAATACAGGGCAGCTATTTGTGAATACGGCATTGTCGTTAACGAAACTCCGTGGAACGAAAAATTCGGCTGTACCTGGGAGCCTGTTTTTCATCCCACAAACAGCGATGAAATAACCACACCTGTCAGGCAGGGAGGCTTGTGGTTTCTGGCAACAAACGGCAGGATTGTCTGGGACAAAGGCTTTGTCAGTCTCCTGTATCAAACCTACAGCCCTGATGGCCATAAGATTGCGGCAGCAGTCGCTCCGTCTTTTGCCAAATGGACAGTTGCTGTCGATGGCCGGCTATGGTCAACCACATTCAATGAATGCCTTTTAAAACCATGTTTCAGCCCGGACAACAGAAAGGTTGCAGTTATAGCAAAAGACAGCGGCAATTGGATTCTCGTTGTTGACGGGACCGTACTTGGAGAAGGCTATGAGAATATCTGGCCGCCTGCCTTCAGCCCCAATGGCGACAAGGTAATATACAAAGTAGAAAAAAACGGCAAGTATTATGTTGCGGTTAACGGCAAAATCAAGGGTAAAGAATATGAAGCCCTCTGGAATCCTGTTGTATCTCCTGATGGAACCAAGGTAATGATATGCGGCGTGGAAGCTGGGAAATATTATCGCAAGGTAGTTCTGTTAAGCGACTTATAAAATTAAGTTAACAAGTAATGTTTTTATCTAATAAGATAAATATAAAACTAAAAGTTATAAATAATATTTTCAAAGGGGGGAAAGCAAATGTATGAATTCGTTAGCGGGCCGCTGGTATGGATAGCCTTTATAATTTTTATCGGCGGAAGCCTGTACAGAATATACTACATGTTATCTATCTCTAAAAAAGAGAGGGTTGTGTTTCCGCATATGTCCCTGGAACACAGTTTAGCCTCTCTTGTGCACTGGGTAATACCCTTTAATAACCAGTATATGAGAAAACGACCAATTTTTACTATCGCCTCTTTTGCTTTTCATATATGCTTGATATTTACACCCATTTTTCTTTTGGCTCACGTAATTTTATGGGATGAATCATGGAATATAAGCTGGTGGAGCCTGCCGGAAGGAGTAGCCGACTGGATGACGATCATAGTCATTGCCGGGTGTATCTTTTTCTTATATAGAAGATTAACAGATCCTGTGGTAAAAAACGTCACCGATGGTTCGGACTATCTTCTGCTTGCAATTACCGCTCTTCCCTTTATAACCGGCTTCATTGCATACCATCAATTATTTGCCTATAAAACCATTCTGATAGTTCACATCCTTGCCGGCGAGCTTATGCTGATAGCCATTCCTTTTACAAGGCTAAGCCACATGCTCTTCTTTGTTTTTACAAGATCATATTTCGGGAGTGAACAGGGTCATGTAAAGCATTCAAAGGATTGGTAAGAATTTAACAGCAATACAATGTTGAGGAGAATATTATGAAACCCACAATTGCCAAAAGAGAACTGGTAGTGGATGATGCCATGGATCAGTGTGCCGCAAGGCTCACTCAGGAACAGATAGAAAAAGTTGTTAATGGTGTTTTTGATAAAGAAACCGGCGGACGTATGTGGACTTACGTTAATACCTGCATCCATTGCGGTTTATGCGCTGAATCCTGCCAGTGGTATCTTTCCAACGATAAAGATGTCAGTTATGCTCCGGTTACAAAAGTTAAAGATACAATATGGGAACTGCTCAGTAAAAAAGGCAAGGTTGACGCTGCATGTATCAAAAGATGCGCTGAAATAGCCTTTACCGAATGTAATCTTTGCCGCCGCTGCGGCATGTACTGCCCGTTTGGAATCGATATCCCCTACATGCTTCTTATGGTCCGGCGGATATGCGCAAAACTGGAAATGGTGCCCCTGTACCTCCAGGATACGGTTCACAGTCATGCTGCCACAATGAACCAGATGTGGGTAAAACCGGATGAATGGATCGATACTCTCCAGTGGCAGGAGGAAGAGGGGCAGGGATATGTGCCCAGCGCCAGGCTGCCACTTGAAAAGGAAGGCGCTGAAATCATGTACTCTGTTATCGGCCCTGAACCAAAGTTTTTAGCCCAGCTCCTTGGCAATATCACGGCAATCATGAAGGTAGCGGGGCTTGACTGGACAATGCCTGCAACTGCCGGCTGGGATAACAGCAATATGGCTATGTATTCGGGCGATTTTGAGATCATGGCGAGAGTGGAAAGACTTCATCATGAAACAGCTCAAAGGCTTAAAGTAAAAAAGATAGTTATGGGTGAATGCGGTCATGCATTCAGGGGGGCTGAATATGACGGTCCGACCTGGATGGGATGGATGAAGCCGCCCATACCGATAGTTCATGCCATATCATTTTATTATGACCTTATTGGTAGCGGCCGTATAAAGATAGCCAAAAAGGCGGAAGGCCCGATCACTGTGCAGGACCCATGCAACGTTATCAGAAACGCTGGATTAGGCGAAAAACTGCGTTATATTATGAATGCGGTCTGCGAAAACTTTGTGGATGTTACTCCAAATAAAAGGTTTAATTATTGCTGCAATGCGGGCGGCGGTGTTATCAACTGTGGCCCGCCATGGAGGAAAAAACGTGTCGAGGGGAATAAAATAAAGGCAGAGCAATTTAAAAGAACCGGCGCTCATACTATTGTAACGCCATGCCATAACTGCCGTAGCGGTATTGAAGATATCGTTGATAAATACAAGCTTGGGATGCATGTAAAATTTTTCAGCGATATTCTTATGGAAGTAATGGAAATACCTGAAGACTTGCAGCCATAACAACAAACGTATGCATATTATAATAAAAAAAGGCGGATATAAACTATCCGCCTTTTTTTATTTGTACTAATTCAAACGAGCTTCAGGTATAATTAAGTTTTTATTCAACGACCCAGACAGTACAATCTTTTATATTCTGTACAATCTTATTAGATACACTTCCCAATACAAAGGCGGCAGTCGCGGACAATCCTCTACGTCCTACCACAACTGTGTCGTATTTCCCTTTTTCTGCCTCTGTTAGGATATCCCGGGCAATCCCAACAAGCTTGTTTTGTATCTTTACTTCAACGGTGTCATCAGAAAATCCCGCATTCCTTAAAATGGTCCGGCATTCCTCCATCGTTGATTCTGCCTTCTTTTTTGTCTCACTAACCATCCATTTCAGTTCAATAACCTTTTCTGAAAATAAGGGGTTCCTGAACTCTTTTTCCAGCCTTGAAGATATTGTCGGCAATACGCTAAACAAGGTTATATTTGCCGCGGGATTAACAGCAGAAACAACATAATTAACAACTTTTTTCGCATAATCGGATTCATCTAAAGCAATTAGAATCTTCATATCCTTTTTTTCTCCTATTTGAAGCGGTCAGCCAACCCCTTAGTAGTTTTAGGCGGCAAGTAAGGTCTGAATAATTCCGGTTGGACAATCTTCAAAGCAGTCGCCGCACCCCGTGCACTTCTCACCGTCAACTATTGCCAGGAATTTATCAACTATTACAGCCTTTTCCGGGCATGCTTTTTTACATTTTCCACAGCCCTGACAGCCAATGTCGCATATTGCCTTAACAATTTTTCCGCCGTCATGAGAACTGCAAAGAGCTGCGATTTTTTGTGATTCTTTTATCAACGCGGGGATATGGCGAGGACAGATATCTACACATGTGCCGCAACCAGTGCATAAGTTTTCGTTTACTACGGGCAGACCATCCTCTCCCATTTTCAAGGCGCCGAATGGACAATTTGCAACGCAGGTGCCGAGACCAAGGCAGCCATACATGCAACTTTTGTCTCCTCCTGAAAGCAGAACAGCCGCCTGGCAGTCTAATACACCTTTGTAATTGTATTTTCGTTCTGCAGCGCTATGGGTACCTTTGCAAAATATGTTGATTATCTCTCTTTCGGCTGCTTCAGCAGATACTCCAAGGACAGCGGCAACCGCCTCTGTCACATCATCGCCACCGGCCTTACAGGCATTAGGCGAGGCTTTGCCTGCCACCATAGCAACAGCGCAATCGCTGCAGCCGGCATAGCCGCATCCTCCACAGTTTGCGCCGGGAAGGGCTTCATCTACCGCAACAACTTTTGGATCAACATAGACATAAAAAACTTTTGACGCAACTCCCAGTACAACACTCAGCACCAGGCCGATGCCGCCCATTGCCACTACCGCATTCAATATAGGTCCCATAAAATTTGCTGCCTCCTAAATTTGCCGATTTCGTAAAAATATAAAAATATGTAGATCTGTCTCAAGAAGTGAAATTTAAAGAAAGACATAATTGGTCGCAGATATAATGAACTGCCGATATTGTCAAGTGAAAAAAATGATTTGACAAAATTACAGCAATGGTGCAAACATTATTACTGTTAAATTTAGCCAAAATAACAGTAAGTTATAACATAGGGCTATTGAATCATCCTTTAAATACTACTATTTTGCCGGATTTTTCAGGTTCCAAAAACAACTTTTATTATTTTTAAGAAAAAAAGTCTTGAAAGCTTTTTTACATTATGGTACGGGAGCTCAGATTTCATTTTACACTCACTTATTTATACCTACACTTTGAAAGGATTGAATATAAAATGACTTCTCAAAAAGAATTGCAGTTGGCTTATGGCTTAGCTATTATTTTACTGGTTGTGGGTGTTCTAAGTTATGCTGCTTTTTCTGCTAAGACTCCGGATCAACCGGTCAGGTTAATGTTTAAATGTGTTGCAGGAAAGGTTTTATTTGATCACAAGACACATACTGTGGAATCAGGTTACGGCATCTCATGCAGTGACTGTCATCATAATCTTGAAGAAGGTGAGACAGATCCCCAAACCTGCGGTGAATGTCATGAACCTGAAAGCCAGGATGAAGATGTTCTAAGCAGGGCTGACGCATTTCATACACAATGTATCGGCTGTCATAAGGAGGCTGAAGCAGGTCCTGAAAAATGTGAATTATGCCATGTAATGTAAAGCAGATAGCTTTTTTTGCTACCTGCTTTTTTTGTGCCCTTTAGCTGCAGACTTTGTCAAATTGAATAACAAAAACCCGTCCGCTTCGCCTGTGTATTGCAGATCATATAGGCCTGACCGCCATTGAATAGCGCTCAGGCGAAGCGAACGAGTTGAGAGCCAAGAAAGGTTGAACTATGATAAAAAGATCTTTTATCGGTTTGTTAAAGCCACGACTTGAATACGGATCTATTGAAGATACACCTTCCCTTCAGCAAATCCCAACCTCAAAAGAGATTACCCTTTTAGCAGATTGTCCATTTGAGAAAAAAAAGCTGTTATTTAAGAAAAAGGCGGCTGTTAAGACCGGCCAGAAGCTTTTACTCTACAAGGAAAGTGATGAATATGTTGTCTCAAGTGTTACAGGAAAAGTATCATCAATATCCTCTTATACTGGTGACTTTGGTCGATCTTATACTGCCATCGCAATTGAGGTGGCTGATGATGAAGAAATAGATGATGAGTTCAAGTCCGCCGCAGGTGGACTAAAGAATGCCTTTCTTGAAACCGTCAAAAACTATCTTGCGTTTGCTCCAGGCAACCCTCCGGTTAAGCTGTTTTCCGACAAAGACAAACCTATAAATACAATCGTTGTTTGTTGTGCTGACAGTGATCTATTGATAACAACAAACCAGCATGTTGTTAAATCCGATATCGATGCAGTAAAAAATGGAATAAGTATCCTGAAAACAGCAACCGGGGTTAATGATATTATAATGGTCGCTTCACAGAGCCAGATGCATGAAGTCTCCGCGACAGGTGAAAAAGTAAATCAGGTTAATGATACATATCCATCCACACTCCCACATCTTATTATGAAAGATATCCTGGGCAAGGTGGTGCCGGCCGGGAAAAACCCTGAAGATATCGGGGTATGTTTTATCAGCGCTGAAGCGGTTGCATCTATCGGAAATGCTTTTAACAGCGGCCAGATACCTGTAACAAAAATCTTTACTCTTGTTAAGAAAGATGGCTCTAAATCACTTGTATCGGCCAAAATCGGAACACCGGCAAGCGATATATTCAAGGCTTTTAATATTACTTTAAGCGAAAATGACAGGATAATTTTCGGCGGCCCCATGACAGGCTCCTCTGTCTATTCAGAGGATCATCCAATTCAGCCTGACACCGATGCCATTATTGTCCAGGATAGAGATGATATACCTGTTATTTCAGATTACCCCTGCACAAACTGCGGCGACTGCATAAGGGTATGCCCGGCAAATATTCAGATTGACATGCTTGTCCGGTTGCTTGAAGGCGGACAGTATCAAGAAGCTGCAGATCAGTATGACCTGTATTCATGTATTGAATGCGGCCTTTGCAGTTATGTTTGTATATCTGGAATGCCGATATTCCAGTATATCAGGTCGGCAAAATATCAGCTTGGCATGGCAAATACAGCGGAGGCAACTAATGGTTGATAACAACGCGGTTGATAAGAACGCGGTTGATAAGAACGCGGTTGATAAGAATGCGGTTGATAAGAACGCGGTTGATAAGAATGCGGTTGATAAGAACGCGGTTGATAAGAACGCGGTTGATAAGAAAAAATTCATAGTTTCACACGCCCCTTTCTGGCACGATGGAAGCAGAATATCGCTGCGGAATTATAATATTGCGCTTGCGGCTCTCCCTGCAATACTGCTTGGCCTTATCTATTATGGCATGCCGGCTGTCGGTGTTATATCACTTTCCATCTCCTCTGCAATTATCTGGGAATTTGTGTTCTGTCGTATAGCGAAACGTTCAGTTACAATTGGAGACGGCAGCGCAGCCATTATCGGGATGATATTCGGCATGCTTTTGCCTGCAACAGCGCCGTGGTGGCTTGTAATACTTGGAACATTTGTCGCCGTTATTATCGGGAAACAGATCTACGGCGGAATCGGAGCCAATCCTTTTAATCCTGTAGTTGTTGCCATTGCCATTCTCATGATATCATGGAAAGATATCTTTGATTTTAATGAAGCACTTATAAATTATGATTTGGATTTTGCCATGGTCTATCCGCTTGCCGCCCTGAAACATTTAGGCGTATCTGCTGTTGATTCATTCAGCATGGGCGATCTTTTAATGGGCAAACAGTCTGGAGGAATAGGCTCGACATTTGGGCTCGGCCTTATTGCCGGCGGAATCTATCTCATTATCAGAGGGATTATAAGGTGGGAAATATCTCTTTCCTTTTTAGCCGGTATCTTTATAACCGCT
>Ga0114920_10000690_pt1 | contig 14738 bp, 15 predicted proteins | sample ChitaG_FD_88683 | JGI IMG/M metagenome (GOLD analysis project Ga0114920, IMG submission 88683) | Deep subsurface microbial communities from South Pacific Ocean to uncover new lineages of life (NeLLi) - Chile_00310 metaG | ecosystem: Environmental > Aquatic > Marine > Oceanic > Sediment ... | reverse complement strand
TGTCCTCCCCAGCGAATACTCCTGGCAGAAGTAATCAATAACTTCAGCTTTGTATTCTTTTGTCACGTCAAGAGTATACAATGAAATGCCTAAAATCTGGGCTACCATACGTGCATCCTCTTCGTCACCAGGCCCGTAGCAGCTAAGGTGAGCCATCTCCCCGTGTGGAACCTCCTCCGACCATGTTTTCATGGTCACGCCAATAACCTCATAACCCTCCTCTTTGAGAAGGGCGGCAGCAACGGAGGAATCCACTCCGCCACTCATAGCTACAACAACACGACAGCTCATTATCGCATTACCTTTATAAAGTCTAGCAAAACCTTTCAAGGCAATCAACCTGTTGTTGGGCTTGCTGCGATTGTTGGCTAGCGCTTATGGTGAGCAGCAATAGATGGCAGTCAAGTAAATGCTGACAGGCAGCGCAACATAATCGTAGTGGCCGAATTCTACAGGGGCGCGGCAGTTGAAGGTGGTCTGTTCACCTTATGAAGGGCTTCTGCCAGTGTGAAGGTTGTGATATGTAACGCAGAAAACAGATATTGTTTAACCTCATGAGTGTAGTCGCTATCCTCAGAGACCACGTATTTGGAATAGGTTCGTGAAGCAACGCCAACGAACTTGATGTCACTCGCATCAAACCCCAACCTATTCAAAAGGTGATCACGACAAACGCGTGGTGGGCAGCTTGAATATCTCACAATTTTGCGCGCTGTCCCCACCATTTGCGTCCACCATTGTTGAAGAAAGGGCTGTGCATTTATATACGGTCTGTATTCGCGCTCGATCTCCCCGTCGAAGTCAATAGCCATGCGATGGCTCTGGTATACCTTGTAGAGAAAGCCTGTCGCGTCGAACGCGGCTTGACGGTCAAGCCACTCACCTGCCGTAGCTATGACCCAAGTATCGATGACCAACTCGTGACCGGCAGTGCCGTCTTCACCCAGGGTTGATCTTGCTTGCGATCGCCTTGGCATGAGCTAGACTCTCCTTATACCGCTCGGCAAAGAAATCCTCCGGCAGGCCTTCGGCTTCGAATTGCCCTAGGTCGTTCAGACGAATCTCGCGAATAAGGCACCCTGCATGTGTGGCTTCGAAATAATAAATGGCTACATTTGACTTGTCCAGAATACCTTCGGCCACCCGCCTCTGAATCCTGGTTAACAAATGCTCACTATGCGTCTCCACCAGAAGCGTTTTTTGCTCACGGCTTATTTCTATAAATAGGTCACCTAGAGCTGCTTGAAGAGCAGGATGGAGGTGTATTTCTGGCTGCTCCATAATTAGCGTAGAATGGCGAGGCGCGTAAAACCCTTCTACAATTATGGGCAACACTTGAGACGCACCAAAACCAATATCGGCTATGTTGACTTCTATATCCAGCTTGGGGTCAACGACTATTAGTGAGAAGTACTTCTCAGCGAGCTTTTGAAACCGCACTTCCTTTGCAATTCCGAAGTTATTCATCCAGTGGTTCACCTTATCAAGCAGTGCCCTTCGTGCCTCTCCAGGTTCACCAGCATTCCATAGAACCTCAACAGATGACTCCCCGCGCAGCCCTACATCCTGAGGAGTTTCGCCGGTTGCCACGTACACACGCCGCGGGCTTTCGCGGAGTGGACCGATATAGAAAAGCCTAGAAAACAAATTCTCTGTCTCACTCGTGATTTCATCGGCTAGCCTACCATATGTAATCCATTGAAGAAAAGGAAGCTTTGAGATAGTGCGCTTGCTTGCAATACTTGGCCTAAATGTGGCCGACACAAACGAAGACAAATTATAGCATTTGAATTCGCCTGTCGCCCTATTAGTTACTTGATACAAGTCGCCTAAGTTCCCTGGATTGAAAGTGATTTTGTATGTTTTTCCTCCGAGCCAAGTCCTTTCGAAAGATACATTGTCTGGAAGTATGCTCCACACTGAGTGCTTCGCATAGAGCATCTTTCTTGTTCTGTGGTAGGCAAACTGTGTCTCAATCCTCACTTCTTCTATTCTTATGCGCCTATGATTGACTTCTCCACGTTTCCGGTACAAAAATGGAATATCCAGTTCAAGAGGCTCCGGCAGTCTGAAGCTGAAATCTAAGTAAAGCTCTTTGTCCTTTTGATGTAAGTATGCGAAGTCTTCAAATCCTCCTAGATTAAGATAATGGCCATCTACCACTATTGACTTTGTAATGTCCCGACTATCAACCGTTTGCCGAATCATGAGCAAAGGTTGGATCATGCTGCTCTTGCCGCTACTATTGGGCCCTACTAATAAAGTCAACGGGCGAATGTCAATATCCCCAGTGTCTGCTAGGCACTTGAAGTTTTTGATTCTCAGCCTAGTGATCATAGTTGCCACCTCCCCATATCAAAAGTCAAGCCCATGTCGTCCCATAACTGAACATTTCGCACGCCAGATATTATACCTTTTATTCAAATACGTCAATCTATGAAGGCTCATCATGAACCTACGCCAATATTGAACCCTACACTGACAGTTGAATGAATGTGATATAATATGGTTCAAGGGGGATTTCATTCTGGAAGCGATAGAGCTGGCAAGGAAATCTGTCGAGGCAGCTTCGGATAAGCAGGCTGTTGATATCGTGATGCTTGATACGAGGGAGGTATGCACCTTTGCTGATTACTTCGTGATTTGCAGTGGTGAGACCCAACGCCAGATCGGGGCTATTTGCGATGAGGTCCTTATGGTGCTTAAGAAAGAGGGGATAATGCTGCGTCGCCGCGAAGGTGCCGCCGGCTCAGGTTGGATGCTGATGGATTTTGGCGATGTCATCATCCACATCTTCGCCCCAACAGAGCGAGAGTATTACCAGTTGGAAAAACTGTGGAGTAAAGCAACCCCCCTCATCAGGATCCAGTGAGCCATTTGTCCATGTCCCTGGAGTAGCTAAAAATCTCCTTTTGGAAGAAGAAGAGTTCGATTTCCTTCCCTGCGTTCTCCTCCGAGTCCGAGCCGTGAATCAGGTTGCGCCCGATATCTAAGGCGAAGTCCGCCCTTATCGTGCCCGGATTGGCAAGAGCAGGGTCGGTTTCTCCCATTGTTCGGCGCACCATCTCCACGGCATTCTCGCCCTCTATTACGGCGGCAATGATTGGGCTGGAGGTGATAAAATCCACAAGCCCGGCAAAGAAGGATTTACCCTCATGAATTGCATAGTGGCGCTTTGCCAAAGCTTCATCCATCCAGATCATCTTCATCGCTACAATCTTGAGCCCTTGTCTTTCAAGGCGTGAGATGATCTCGCCCATAAGCCCCCTCTGAACGGCGTCCGGTTTAAGAAGAACCAGCGTCTGTTGCATATATGTCCTTTCTAGGCTTCCTCTCTAGGCTTCCTCAACTATATACATTATCGCTTTGCCTTCGGCCACGGGTGTTCCATCCTCTAAGGTGATATAACCTACAGCCTCGACAAGCTTTCTGGTCTGCCTCGTCATCCTGGCACTGATGAAGAGCTTCTGCCCTACCCGAATGGGCTGCCTGAGCCTGATCTCCGTCTTTGCGGTGACGCAATTCAAACCGAAAAACCGGGGAACATAGACCGTTGCTTCGTCGAGGAGGAGACCCAGGACTCCACCATGGATAATATCAGGCCAGCCCTGATGGAATTCTCCGGGGGTGAACTCCGCCTTGACTATCTCCCCTTCCTGGCGGAAGTCGATCTTGAACCCAATGGGGTTTTCCTTGCCACATACGATGCAAAGAGGAAAATGTGAATGAGAGCGGAAGGACGGTCCTTTCCACAAGCTCATCTTTTGATCTCCTTCTTGGATTTCGTAGTCACCGATGGAGGTCGTAGGTAGAGAGGCTGGAGCGTGGCAGGATTGGCGAACTCGCCCATCTTGAGCCTTCTCCAACCCAGCTCGGCCAAGAACCCTGCTCTCCTCAGCCCCTTGAGGATTATGGCTCGCTTGCCTAGGTGCTGTTCAATTTGCTGGGCAATATCGGGCGAAAATTGGCCGCAGAAAATGGTCTCAGTAGAGGTATTAGCACAGAGTTCCTCTGTGGTAGTGATGTGCTCTGCAATTAGCCTTTGCCAGTTGCCATTTTTTTGTAGTTGGTATAGGGCAGTGGCGATCTCGCCCCGCCCTGCGTTCTGCACCGGGCAAACAGGCAGACCCGTTTCAACATAGGGGAATGCCTCCACCTCCAATGTGCCTATGCCCACCAGGGGGACGTCCAGGGCAAAGGCGAGACCCTTTGCTGTTGCTACCCCCACCCTGAGCCCATTGAAGCTTCCTGGGCCCTTGGCGACAACGACGGCATCGATATCTTTGAGCTCTATCTTAGCTTGGTGAAGCAGATGAAGCAGATTTGGCATAAGCTCGACGGTATGATTCTGACCCGAAAGCCATGTCATCTCCGCTTGCACCTCGCCACAGCTAGATAAAGCGATGCTGGCAATATCTGTGGAGGTGTCTAGGGCAAGCTCCACCTTTTCTCCTCTTTCGCTCTTTGTGTGACACTAAGCTGGGAAATCATCTCTATATATCGCTTCCCATTGGGCTTAAGAGTAATACTCCGACTGGTGTCGGAGAAAAAGCTCATCTCAACGGTTAAGTTCTCATTCGGAAGAACTGCCCACGCCTTTTCTGCCCATTCCACCACACAAACCCCATTGCCATAGAGATAGTCGTCCAGTCCGAGTTCGGTGACCTCTTCAATGCTGTCAAGGCGATAGAGGTCGATATGATACAGGGGGAGTCGGCCGCGGTACTGATTAATCAGCACAAAGGAGGGGCTGGCAGCATAGCCTTCGATGCCTAATCCCCAGGCGATGCCCTGGGTGAGGCAGGTTTTACCCGCTCCCAATCCACCCACCAAAAGGAACACATCGCCAGGCTGGCTGAGCTTGCCTAGTTGCATACCGACCTGTTGGGTCTCCTCCGGGCTCTCGCTAACGGTATTTATTATCATTTCTTGGGGCGAAGTGTTCCCATCCCTCCCTCTCGAGCTCTACTTCGTTTCCATGCTCGTCGAAAAGCCTCACTGTCCCCGGCTCATAGCTAGTTATCTCACCTATTACTGTAACTGGGCAGGGCATCAACCCCTTCACCTTAGCGATAACCTCCATGCTACCAGTGAATAGAAGCTCATAATCCTCTCCTCCCGATAAAGCCAGGTTAAGAGAATCTTCGTTAAAAACGGTGCGCACTAGGGGATGAATGGGAATTTCTTCGGTAAAGAGACGAGCGCCCACACCACTTGCTTTACATAACTTTGCAAGGTCGCTAACCAGCCCGTCGCTTATATCTATCGCTGCTTTAACCTCATTGCGCATCAGGATTTGCCCTTCTTTCAGGCGAGGATGGGGTTTGACATGGGCTTCTCTTAAAGATGAGACAGTCTTTTCGTCGAATTTTAGTCCTCTTTGGATCACGACCAGTCCCGCTGCCGATGCCCCCAAGAGTCCTGTTACAGCGATTTGGTCTCTTGCAACCGCCGCCGAGCGGGTAAGGATATTCTCGGCAGTGCCCATAACGGCTGGGCTGAGCATCACCAAGGGAGCGGCGACCACGTCTCCGCCAATGACGGCGACATTGAAAAGGCGTGCCAGCTCCGCCATCCCTTCGTACAGTTCAACCAGGCTCTCCACTTCGGTATCGCCTGGCAAGCCCAGCGATACGAGGGCGTATTTGGGGAGGCCACCCATAGCGGCGATGTCGCTGAGGTTTACCGCGAGTGCCTTCCATCCCAGATCACGCCAGGAAGTATTGCTCAGTGTGAAGTGGACATTCTCGATCAAGGCATCGGTGGTGGCAATCTGGATTTGGTCATCAGTGCGCCAGGCCGCAGCATCGTCGCCGATGCCGACGAGAACTTCGTCCCCCGGGCTGCCTAGAATCTTATCGAAGAGTTCGATGAGTCCAAATTCGCCTAGCTCTGAGACCTTCATGGCACAATTATACCTACTTTGCTTTAGCTTATCTAGCCAAGTGGCGAGAAAGCTGATATAGTTCCGATGGGAGACATGCGCTGCGCTATCTTAGCCGACATCCATGGCAATCTGGCCGCCTTTCATGCAGTGCTTAACGATATCGAGGGGCGGGGTGGAGCGGACGAGATATGGTGCTTGGGCGATATCATCGGTTATGGGCCTGACCCCTCAGAGTGCATCGCTTTGCTGCGCCAATATAATCATCTCTGTGTTGCCGGCAATCATGATTGGGCCGCTATAGGAAAGGTGGATATTTCGGATTTCAACCCAGAGGCTGCAGCAGCTTGTCTGTGGACGGGACGGCAGTTAAGTGACGAGGACGTGAGATACATTGATAATCTTCCACTGGTGTTGTGTCGTGGTGACTTCGCCATTGTCCATGGCAGCCCTCGAGAGCCAACCTGGGAATATGTTCTCTCGACACAAAGTGCACAGGTGAACTTCAACTTTTTTGATACCAGATATTGCCTCATCGGACATTCACACGTCCCCTTAGTATTTGAGCTTGCCGGGGAGACCTGCCTTTTTAAGGAGCTTCCTGCTGAGCTGGAGCTCGGGGAGAACCGCTTAATCGTCAATCCTGGCGGCGTTGGTCAGCCTCGCGATGGCGACCCGCGCGCTGCCTATGCTATATACGACGAAGAGGGTAAGACTATCTACCATTATCGCGTTGCTTATGATATCGAGGCTACTCAGAAGAAGATGGTGGGTTATGGGCTACCCAAGTTCTTGGTGACGCGACTGAGCTATGGCCGGTGACTACTTTCCCCGTTTTTTGTAATCGGGGCACCAGGTAGCATTGGGGCGCTCTCGACGGTGGCAGGCGCTCCTCCAGTTCCAGGCACAGCTGTCACAGAGGAAGATATTCTTCCCTACAGATTTCTTGATCTTGATCTTGAATCGATCCCAGGGACTTGGACCCAATATTGACCTCACAAGGATTTAAATATACTACCAGAGGAATTTCTTAGCAAGAGGAGGTGATCGATATGCCTATAGTGAGAGTGGAGATGTGGCCCGGAAGAACCAAATCGCAGAAGGCAGAGCTAGCCAGGGTGATCACCGAGGCGGTGGTCACTATCGCCCACACCACTCCGGAGTCAACCATTGTTATCTTCGAGGATGTGGCGAAGGAGAACTGGGCGGTTGGCGGTGTTCTTGCTTCGCAGTCTTGATTTGGTTCAAGCACGGATGACAAAATGCGTTTGAGCACCTTTCGCAGGATATCCTGGCATAGATAGGATGGTATTTCCATGCCGCAATCTTACCAACAGATTGGGCCTGATTTGGCTTTGCAGATACGGCTTGTGGTGACCGACGTCGATGGCACCATGACTACTGCCGAGGATTCAATGAGCTTGGCCGCCTTGGAGGCGGTTCGCCGCCTCGAGGAGCAGGGCATTGTGGTTGGACTGGCCTCGGGGCGAGCGCTTCCGAGGCTGGAGTCTGTAGCCCAACGTACGGGAATCACGGGGCCAATTATTGCTGAGAATGGTGGCGTCGCCAAGCTGACCAGGGACGACCAGCTAGCAGATCTGGGCTATTCCCGCCAACCTGCGATCAGAGCCTTGGAAAAGCTCAAGGGGCTATTCCCACAGGCCATTGAAGAAACGGAAGATGACAAGTTCCGCCTGGTGGATGTCGGTATAAAGAGCCACGGGGTGGAAACAGCGGAGTTGCGAAGCCATCTGGATGATGTTGAGCTTCTCGACTCCGGTTACATGCTGCACCTGTTGCAGCGAGGGGTGAGCAAAGGGCTAACGCTCATGCGATTGCTAGCGAAGATAGGAGATGGGAGCCTGTCACCGGAGGAGGTGATGGTCTTCGGGGATTCCGCTACCGATATGTCGCTATTCCAGCTTTTTCCCCACAGCGTGCTAATAGAAAACCCCAGGCATACAGCGCAGCAAAGGCAGGCCATGCTGGAAGTCGCAGAATACATGAGCGACCTCACGTTCGGGGACGGTTTCGCCCAGGTGGTGTTGCACATACTGGACGCCCGCAAAGCTTGAGTACTCAGTACAAAGCTTGCCATTAACTAAGTTCCGGGCAGGGAGTATCTCGAAGTCTCAAGGCTGCGGCTTAGAGGTATGCGGTCGTTTAGCATTTGTACAAAGGTCCCGGTTTTCCCTCAATCTGCGAAAGATTTACTCAGAACAGTAGCACGGCAAAAAATCACTGAGTAATAATTAACATAGTATAGTATTGACAAATGGGGTATATTGCAATATTGTAGGTAGAATAGAACCGAGAGGGGTATAGGGTCTTACTTTACCCCTTGACTTCACCCGATTATTGTGGCATTGTTTCAAGGATTACCTGAATCGTATATAGGAGTATAAATAAGGTACAAGAAGGGGTGATGTATTATGAGAGAGTGCTGATGGAAACGGACAGTTTGAAGTGTATTAAACTTCAGAGGAGGGGCGAGAAATGAGAAGAGGAATGCAAACTGCAATAGCGATATTGATGATTATTTCGGCGATGAGTCTGGTTTTTGTCGGCTGTGGAGGTGGAGAAGGAGATGGGGCCCCTACAGGCGTGATAAAGATAAAGTTTTCTCAACCCCACCCAGCTCTTCCGGGCTATTTCGGTTCGCTTGCCTCGGAGGGCAGCATATACTATTGGGAGGAGGCGATTGAAGCCGTTACCGAGGGCAGGGTCGACATCGAGCTTTATACCTCGGAAACGCTGAACAAGCAGGAACTGGCTTATGATGCCGTCAATTCGGGCATAGCTGACATAGCCTGGTGTATTACCAGCTACTCGCCAGAGTGGACGCCTCTGTCACTGGTGATGTACCTCCCGCTGGACATGGAAAGCTGTGAGATGAACTATCAGGTTTACAGCTACCTCTATGAGGATTACTTCCGTGAAGAATACGCGGCGAGGGACCTGCTATGGATCACAGCCCTGGGCCGAGAACAGTACATTATGTTCTCCCCGTATAAGCGCGTTGACACGATAGAGGACTTTAAGGGTATAACCATCATGACCTCGGGTAAATCAATGGAGCAGCTCATCTCCAAGCTCGGCGGACTGTCCATCACCCTCGCCTGGCAGGACTGCTACGAGGCGCTGGAGAAGGGCACCCTGGACTGCTCAGCTCTGGACATAACCCTTCCCATCGTCTTTCGCTGGTTCGAGACGGGCGACCCGGGCTATATCATTGACTGCGGCGGCGTCGGCAATGCCATACCCCATTACGTAGCCCAAACGGACCTCCTCACCAAGCTGCGCCCTGAAGACGTCTACGCAGTGCTGAAGTTGACGGACGTTTGGCTGGGCGTCAGGGCGTCTCAGTGGAGCGACGCAGGCAACATCCTCTATTGGGACGAGGTCCCCAAGGTAGGCATGGAGTTCATCCAGTGGCCCGAGTCGGAGAAGGAGAAAATACGCGAGCTGAAGCGCGAGGTGTATGACTGGTGGATTGGGTGGATGGAGGACGATTACGGTATTGATAGGGCGACGTCAGAAGCGGCATTAGAGGCGGTGATGGACGGGATGGCTAACTACGAGCCCGGCCGCAAGACTCCGGGCAACCCCGCTGCATACCCAGAGCAGTGGATGCACGACAGACTGGCCGAGTTCGGCTGGTCCTGCGATGAATGGGATGAGTGGGTTGGGCCCGACGGCCACTGGGGCATGGACTACGTCTACAAGGACGACTGGGAGCCCTGGTACGAGAAGTGGTGGGACGAACAGAATATGGAGCACCCGTGGTACGAGAACTGGAAGGCACAGCACGGAAAGTAAGCTAGAGGGAACACGAAGGTAAGGTGAGGCAGAAGACACGGCTTGGCTACGTGGGAAACCGTAGCCAAGCCGTGGTGGGAAAAGACAAAGATAGGAGGACCTATATGGTATGAGTCGAGTTTTGCGCATAGTTAACAAGGGTTTCTCCGAGTACTTTCTTTTCAAAGGCTCCAAGGTTCTCGTCGTAGGTGGGGGGATTTTCCTACTTGGCCTGATGGTGGTCACTTTTGTGACAGTCATCTTTCGCTTGATAAACAGGGCAGGGATAGCTGTCAGGACCGACTGGCTTGTAGGTGGCTACGAATTCTCGGAGATGTTCATGTCCATGTTGACCCCATTTGCCATGGCCTACGCCTGGTACTCGGCTGGTCATGTGCGTATCGGCCTCTTAAGGGACAGGGTGAGTCAGAGGAGAAGAGCTGCTATAGATGTTGTTTCTGCATTGCTGGGTGCGGTCTTTGTTTTCTTCGTCGCCTGGGGAGTATGGGAATTGTCCGAGACCAGTTTTCTCCTTAACCGGACTTCAAATCTAAGGGACATACCCATCGCACCATTCCAGATTCTTTTCGTCGTGGTGATGGGCCATTTGATGATCGTCTTGCTGAGATCCCTGGTCGGTCTTGCTGCCAAGATGCTCGGCAGTCGTTTCGCCAATGAACCCTATCTGGAGGGTCAGTGATTATGTTTCCAGGATGTGGGTATTGGACTGGGTATAGAGCTTGGCGAAAGGGGGTGAGAGAGATTGATTGAAGCGTTACCGATTCTGGGCATTGTCGAGATCATATTACTGGTCATACTGTGCGTACTTGGCTTGCATATTTTCGTTGTGATCGGAATACTCGGTGTAGTCTTCAGCATACTTTACATGGGCTGGTCAACGGGGGTAGCGCAGATTGGACAGTTCACCTGGGCGTATAGCTGGCACTACATCATGACGATGGTGCCCCTGTTCATCTTGATGGGTGCCTTTGTTGCCCAGAGCGGTCTGAGCAAGGATGCTTACGATGGCTTCGCCAGTTGGGTAGGCAGGGTGAGGGGTAGCCTGGCTATGGTCTCAACGTTAAGTTGTGCCGCTTTTGGCGCGGTAACCGGTTCCAGCGCAGCCAATATCGTTACCATAGGCAGCATTGGTATTCCTGAGATGACCAGGCATGGCTACAGCAAGGCCCTGAGGACAGGCTCGATAGCCAGCGCCTCGATACTGGCAAACCTGATCCCTCCCAGCATGTCATGCATCGTTTACTCGATATTGACCCGCGAGTCCATCGGCAAACTGTTCATGGCTATCATAATCCCCGGTGTCATACTAACGATCATGTACTTAGTGACAATCTATATCTGGGCGAGGCTGAGGCCAGGGTCGGCACCACCGATAGATATTACATACTCGTGGAAAGAGAAATTTAAAAGACTCAGGTATCCCATCCCTATAATGGTAATCTTCCTGATAATGATCGGGGGTATCTATGAGGGGTGGTTCAGCCCTACCGAGGCAGGTGGGATCGGTGCCGCAACGGTGATGATTGTGATTCTGGTGATGGGGAGAATGAAACGGCGCATGTTCGTCTCTGCCATGGCCATGGCGCTGAGAATGACGGGCATGATAATGATAATCGTCATCGGCGCGTTCCTGGTCATGTACACCCTGACCATGAGCAGATTAGCTGACGTAATGGGCGATGTGGTCCTGGGATGGGGACTTGGCCCGGTTCCCATCGTAATCTTTGTCGCGGTCCTGTTTATCATTGGTGGTTTCGCTCTGCAATCTCTCGCCCTGGTGGTGTTGTTTTTGCCGCTTTTCTTCCCGCTGGTTACCGAGGCGGGTTGGGACCCGATCTGGTTCGGAGTGTTTATCGTGGTGCTGATGGAGATAGCACTGGTCACACCACCGATGGCAGGCAATATATACATTACTGACCTGGTAGACCCCGACGCCAACATTATGGATATCATCAAGGGTGTTGTCCCGTTCTATGTAGCGGCGGTTGCATTGCTTGCATTATTGATAGCCTTCCCCTCGATAGCTACCTGGCTGCCAAGTACGATGCGGTGATAGGGTTGACTCGGCAATCCTGATGGCTTGACAGTGACTTGGCGAAAGCCACGATGGGGAGGAGGTAAGGAGGCGAAAAAGGGCCGGAAGTTTCGGACTTCCGGCCCCTTTGCTCTAGTGGGATTTTCCGATGTGGGTTTGGACGCGGGGAAAAATTCAGAGGGGGCAATGAAATGGAAGGAAAGACATATCCTGAGTTCAGCAGGCGCTACCCGTTGCTACTGAAAACCCTCATGAAACGGCCTGTGAGCCTGTATCCAGATGAAATAGGGGTCGTATATAGAAACCCGGACACCGGGCAGTACCAGAGGTTTACCTGGCGTGAGTGGTACGAGCGCACATGCCGCCTGGCGAATGCAATGGAATCTTCGCTGGGTATCAGGTCGGGAACGCCGGACGAGCCAGGCGACAGAGTTGGCACCATGGCGCTCAACCACCACCGGCACTTGGAACTTTACTATGCGGCCCCCTGTATCGGGGCGGTGTTGCACGCGATTAATATGCGGCTTTCTCTTGACCACATAGTGCATACGATCAACCATGCTGAAGATAAAATCTTATTCTTCGACGATCTTGTTCTGCCTCTGGTTGAAACGATATACGACAGGATAAAGACCACCGTGGAGAAATTCGTGTACATGTCAGATGGAGGGGATGTACCGCAGACAAAGATTGAGCCCATTTACCATTACGAGAAGCTGCTAAAGGAGCAACCTCCTGAAAAGGAGTGGCCGTATCTGGATGAGGACACGCATGCAACCTTGTGCTACACCACCGCCACTACGGGATTGCCCAAAGGGGTTATGTTCACTCACCGGCAGCTCTACCTGCAAGCCTTGCACATAATTGCACGCACTAGCTGGAGTACAGACCCAGCCATTCCCCACCTTGGCGAGGCTACTGTAGCTATTCTTAACACACCGCTATACCACGTTCACGGGTGGGGGGCGCCTCACTACTACGTCTTCCAGGCGAGCAAAATAGTGCTCCCGGGGAGATTCACCCCTGAAGGCTTCTGTGACCTGGTGCAAACCGAGAAGGTAACCAACACAGGTGTGGTTCCAACTATGCTAGCCATGCTTGTGGAGTATGAAGACCTGAAGAAGTACGACTTGAGCAGCCTGCGGAACATCGGAGTCGGTGGCGCTGCCCTACCGCTGGGGTTGAAAACCAAGGCTGAGGAGTTGATTCCTGGGTTCACCGCTACTTCAGGATACGGTATGACTGAAACTGCTCCTGCTGCGATCGGCGCTTTTACCAAGCGCTACATGAGGGACTGGCCAAAGGAGGAACTGGACAAGATCAGGGTAAAGACCGGCTTGCCCGCTGTGGGTGTTGAGGTTGACATCATTGATGAGGACGGCAAACCGGTGCCGCGCGATGATGAGACGATTGGAGAGATTGTCATCAGGGGGCCTTGGATCATGGAGAGATACTACAAAGACCCTGAGAAGACCGCCGAGGTATGGAAGGATGGGTGGTTCCACACCGGGGATGTGGCCAAGATCGATGAACAGGGCTATATTACGATCGTAGATAGAGTGCGGGATGTGATAAGAAGCGGTGCCGAGATGGTTCCAACTGTTCTGCTGGAAAACTTGACGGCAATGGCTGACTTTGTTTTAGAAGCAACTTACGTAGGCGTCCCGGATCCCATATGGGGAGAGAGGCCGTTAGCCATCGTAAAGCCTGTGCCAGGCGCTACCGAGAGCGAGGAAGACTTATGCAAGTTCCTTGAAGCTGAAGGGGTAGAAAAAGGCAAGATAACCAAATGGATGCTCCCAGATTTCATAGTATTCACCGATGAGATACCCAAGACCAGCGTGGGAAAGTATGACAAAATAACGATCAAGAAGAATTTGGAGGAGTTCCTGTCCAAGGCTAAGAGGATACGCCGGGCCTGAGCCGCTAGCGTCGATTTCACCCCCATGCTGCCCTTTGCGTCCCTATAGGGTAGTGTGTCGATTTTATCCCCATGTACCACCAGGATTGGACCAAAGTCCAAGCTGACCGATGGTGCCGTTTGAACGGATAGGGAAGGTCTTGATGCTGGAGATGTTTTTATCTTTCCTGGTTATTCTTCTACAGGCCGAAGCACGTGGCGCAGTTTTGATATCTGCTGTGATGAATGTAGATAGTGGCTAATCCAGCAATGGGATTGACTATGGATATACCGAGGAGGATAATAGCATTTTGTTTGGGTTTTAGAATTACCCATGATTTTCCTGGGAGGCTCAGAGGGGATCATCATGCGACAAGAGCCTATTTCGAGGAACACTTTTAGGAAATAGGAAAACGGAGGAGTTTAATGGAAGGCAAGACTTATCCTGAGTTCAGCACGCGCTACCCGTTACTGCTGAAGACTTTCATGAGGAGGCCGATGAGCCTGTACCCAAACGAAACAGGCGTCGTCTACAGAAACCCGGATACCGGCCAATACCATAGATTCACCTGGCGTGAGTGGTATGAGCGTACGTGTCGCTTGGCAAATGCACTGCAATCATCTCTAGGAGTGAAGCCAGGAAAGGCCGGCGAGCCAGGCGATAGAATTGCTACGATTGCGCTCAATCACCATAGGCATCTGGAGCTTTACTATGCGGTACCCTGCATGGGAGCGGTACTGCATCCTATAGTCCCAAGGCTCTCTCTGGATCATATAACATATACAATAAAGCACAGTGAAGATAAGGTTCTCTTCTTCGACGACATTCTTCTGCCGCTGGTTGAGATGTTATACGACAGGATAAAGCCAATTGTAGAGAAATTCGTATACATGTCGGATGTAGGCGGGTTACATGACACCAACATCGAGCATATATACGAATACGAGGAGCTGCTAAAGGAGCAATCCGCTGAATTTGAATGGCCGTATCTGGATGAGGATACGTATGCAACCCTGTGCTACACCACCGCCACCACGGGACTGCCCAAAGGGGTTATGTATACGCACCGGCAGCTTTACCTGCATGCATTGCACTTGTT
>Ga0114920_10000689_pt1 | contig 14746 bp, 15 predicted proteins | sample ChitaG_FD_88683 | JGI IMG/M metagenome (GOLD analysis project Ga0114920, IMG submission 88683) | Deep subsurface microbial communities from South Pacific Ocean to uncover new lineages of life (NeLLi) - Chile_00310 metaG | ecosystem: Environmental > Aquatic > Marine > Oceanic > Sediment ... | reverse complement strand
TTCGGACCTGCAAGCAGTCCTCATACTCATGATTCGGACCTGCAAGCAGTCCTCATACTCATGATTCGGACCTGCAAGCAGTCCTCATACTCATGATTCGGACCTGCAAGCAGTCCTCATACTGCCACCGGTGCCTTGATCGCAGGGTGCGGGTCGTAGTTGCTGACCACGATGTCCTCGTAGGTGTAGTCGAACAGCGAATCTCGTGGCGCCAGAGTCAGTTCAGGATACGGCCGCGCCGAACGCGATAGTTGTTCGGTGACCTGCTCGACGTGGTTGCCGTAGATGTGGCAATCTCCCCCGGTCCAGATGAACTCCCCGACACCGAGGCCGGCCTGAGCTGCCATCATGTGGGTCAACAAGGCATAGCTGGCGATGTTGAATGGGACACCCAGGAACAGGTCGGCGCTGCGCTGATAGAGCTGACAGCTCAACCGACCGTCGGCCACATAGAACTGGAAGAACGCGTGGCACGGCGGTAACGCCATCCGCGGAATCTCGCCCACGTTCCACGCCGAAACGATGTTCCGGCGCGAGTCGGGGTCGGACTTCAGAAGCTCCAATGCGGCGCTGATCTGATCGATATGCTCGCCCGAAGGCGTCGGCCACGACCGCCACTGTACGCCGTACACCGGACCGAGATCACCTGTCGAAGAAGCCCATTCGTCCCAGATGGTGACCCCACGCTCCTGCAGCCACCTGACGTTCGAGTCACCGCGCAAGAACCACAGCAGCTCGTAGACGATCGACTTGGTGTGCACCTTTTTGGTGGTGATCAACGGGAACCCGCTACCCAGGTCGTAGCGCAGCTGATGACCGAAGAGGCTGCGAGTGCCGGTCCCAGTCCGATCAGATTTCGGAATCCCGGTGTTGAGCACCAGACGCAGCAGATCCTCGTATGGCGTAGCGTTCGGCACCACGTCAGCTTACGGCGCAACGGGCTGAGTCCAACGCGACCATGCCGAGGAGCAGCCACACCGTGACGACCGCAGACAGCTCCTGCCCATCTCGGTTCACACACCCGAGGGGAAGGGCCCTTGGCCCGGCATCGTCATGTATCCCGATGCCGGCGAGGCGATGAACGACGTTTCGTGCGATAGCCGACAAATTGGCAGGCTACGGGTACGGCGTGCTGGTGCCCGACGTCTACTAACGCGATGGCGACTGGGCGCCATTCACCATGGCAACGGTTTTCGAGGATAGGGCCGAACGTCGCCGCCTGTTGACCACGATCGCCAAGGTGACACCAGAGATCATGGCGGCTGACGCGACGGCCTTTTGACCATCTCTCGGCGCAGCCGATGGCGTGAATTCGCACGAGCTCATCACGGCGCTGGTGCGCGAACGGGCCGGGTGTGGGCTGCACTACGCGCTGGTCGACCTCCCATCCAATTTGTGGCACGTCGCCTCGCAGCATTTACAGCAGATGGTTGATCGTCTGCCACGAGCCCTGCTGACGGCGACGTACGCCGCACCACCGCCCTGACGGTCGCGAACGTCGGGTCGGTCAGCTCATCAACTGCGCAGCGACCGTGGCGCCGAGATTCCAGCACGCCTCGAGGTCAACCCTGCTCGACTTGCCCGACACGACCACGTACTCCGCCGCCTTCACCCAGCCGAGCCCGCTGGTGATGGCATCGACAGCTCGCTGGGCTCCCTCAGTGCCCTCGTTGCCATGCAGGTAAAGCCCGAACGGCCTCCCCCGCGTCGAATCCAGGATCTGGTAATAGGCGCCGTCAAACGCGTGTTTTAGGGCGCCACTGATGTATCCGAGGTTGGCCGGTGTACCGAGCAGGTATCCGTCAGCCTCCAGCATCTCGACCGGCGACACTGTGAGGGCGGGTCGCCGCACCACCTCGACGCCCTCGATCTCGGGACCGGTCGCCCCGGCCAGCACCGCCTCGAACATCTCCTGGCAGTGCGGCGATGGTGTGTGGTGGACGATTAACAGCGTCTTGCTCACGGTGCTTGTTCCTCCAGGTGAACAGCCTTCTTCATTGCCTCCCTGGCCCGCGTGCGATCACCTGCATAGTCGTAGGCACGCGCCAGTCGATACCAGCGCCGCCAGTCTCCTGGGTCGGACTCCACTTCGATGCGAACGGTCTCGAACATCGCGTCGGCGGCGGCTCGCTGGATGCGTCCGGATGGCATGCGGGGTAGTGCAGCGACGTCGAGCTCCATCCCCTCTTCCCCTGCCAGCCGCGCCAGGCGCTGATGCGCCAGTCCGGCCTTCAAGGTCGCCACCATCACCCAGACGCCGATGACGGGCATGATCAGAATCGCGGCGCCCAGCCCAACCGCGGCGGGTTGCCCCGAGGTGATGAAGACCAGCGCAGCGCGGCCCAGCATGACGGCATAGACGAGGAGCGCCGCGCACATCAGACCGATCAACAGCTGGATGCGTAGTGCGCGCCCTCCCTCCCTCATGTCAGATCAAGCAGCGGCTCGATACCGATCATCAGGCCGGCGAAGTCGTGGATCTTCCTGACAGCCAGCAACACACCCGGGACGAACGACATCCGGTCGATGCTGTCGTGCCGAATCGTCAGCGTCTCGCCCAGGGTGCCGAAGAGCACCTCCTGATGTGCGACCAATCCAGCGAGACGGACCGAGTGAACCGGGATGCCGTCGACATCGGCCCCACGGGCGCCCTCCAGGCCGGTGCTGGTGGCATCGGGGTTGGGCGGCAATCCTTTCCGCGCCTCGGCGATGAGACGAGCGGTCCTGGCCGCCGTACCCGATGGGGCGTCAGCCTTCTGCGGATGGTGTAGTTCGATGACCTCCACGGACTCGAAGAACCGCGCCGCCTGGGCAGCGAAGTGCATCGACAGCACAGCGCCGATCGCAAAATTGGGCGCGATGAGCACTGCCACATCGGGTTTGGCGGACAACCACTCCTTGACCTGGTCCAGCCGCTCGTCAGTGAATCCAGTAGTGCCGACGACAGCATCGATCCCGTTATCGATCAAAAACTTTAGGTTGTCCATCACCGCGCTGGGATGGGTGAAGTCGATGACGACCTCGGTTCCGGCATCCACAAGTTCGGACAGCGGATCGCCGACGTCCACACCCGCAGAGAGGGTGAGGTCCTCCGCGTCCTGCACGGCCTGAACCATGGTCGCGCCGACCTTGCCCTTGGCGCCCAGCACTGCGACTCGCATAGGCCAACCCTAATGGGAGTTGATCGACGTGTCCTTGACAGGGATTTAGTTTCTTGAACGGGAGGCTGATCACCGAGCCCCGGCTGGTGAGCACTGTGCAAACAGCTGGGATGAAGCTCGATTCTTGGAGCTAGATCGTGCCTGGCCAGTGTTGCGAGCTCACCTGCAGCACTTGCGGGATGTCCTGCCGGTCGAGCACTGATCCACTAAGTCGCTGCGGGGCACTCAGCCTTGCCGCTGGCCCCGGCCAGCCGCCGGTCAGGGTCAACATTCTCCTACGGTAGGTCCCGTTAGCCGGTGAACAACAGTTCCGGCGCCGGCGCGTCTAGTTCGGCGCCTGCGTCCACGGCTTCCTCCGCGGCTGCGGCTGCGTCCGCGGCTGCGTCCGCGGCTGGGGTAGCGGTTCTCATCCAATTCGCCAACACCAGCATGCCTATCGCCTGCAGAGCCCCAATGGCCACAACCGGCCAAAACACGCCGGCCAAAACAGCTACCACGACTTGAGTTCGTGGGCCAGTACGTGGATCGGAAAACCGGATGGCCCCGCCCATCGCGGCCAGCGCGGTAGCGAGCGCACCACACAGGTAGACAATCAGCACTGGGACCACCTTCTTCTCGCGACTACTTGCCCCCCAGTATGGGTACAGACAGTGACAACAGGATGAGGAAGCGGTAACGAAACATGCACGGTCAGGTCAAGAGTTGTAAACGCCGTTGTCGTGCTGGTGCGCGTTAGTTGCGAAGAACCGGTTGTGGGTGTCCTGGTGCTGCTAGAAGCGCAACACCAACGCTGAGCGGACCAAGGATAAACAGCCCCACACAGAAGAATACGACCCCGTTGAGGTACCTATTGGTTGCCATGATTCCCGCAGTGACCGCACACGCGAACCACCACAAGGCAACCACGATGAGCATGAAGATTTCCATAGTGTCGATGATCCCTCGCTTTGACCACTTTGCAACCCATGCCGGAGGTGGCTATCAACGGTTGGGCTGACGCCACGCAGCCCGGGCCGACAAGCGAGCTATCCGCGGTCAGCCGCGGCCCCCGGCACGATGACGTACACCGCCCACGGCAGGCCCGCGGCCCAGGCTCAGCAGATTCGCGGGAGTTGTTCGCCGAGTTCGCTTGCGCGCCAATGCTATACCGGGGTGTTCACTGACCACGCGGCCGATCACGGCGGCACGTGCACCTTCGGGGCATGACCTCATCGCAGCCAATACCGCATCGGCATGATCGGGATCGACAAAGGCGACCATCTTGCCTTCGTTGGCGACCTGAAGCGGGTCGAGCCCCAGAAACGAACAGGCCGATGCGACGGCCTCTGGGACCGGGATGGCGACCTCGTCTAGTTCGACGCCGACCGATGCGGCGCGAGCAATTTCGGCGACTGAGGCCACCAGCCCCGCGAGTGGGGTCACGCAGCTCATGTACCGCTCCGGCATCCCCGGCCCGATCGTAACGCCTGCGGGAACTACCCCTACACCCGCTGTGTCAATGAACAGCTTTTCCGCGCTGCCCCTTTCGACAACCTTGGTGTCCCCGGCGATGATGGCGATTCCCGCGGCGGCGGCCGCCCTGCCCATAGTCGCGGCGATCGTACCGAGCACATCGAGCTGCAGACCTTCTTCGATGATGAAGCCCGCAGTCAGCCCCGCCGGTTGCGCACCGCTGCAGGCAATGTCGTTGATTGTGCCGTTGATGGCGAGGTCACCGATGTTGCCGCCAGGAAAGAACAGCGGCTGCACCACGTATGAGTCGGTGGTCAACGCGATGCGCCCGGATTCGACGTCTAGCAGCACCGAGTCGCGGGCGGGTTCGGACTCGGTGCCGAATGCGGGCAGGAAGAGGTTGTCGATGAGTTCTTCGGAGAGCACACCACCGCCGCCGTGCCCGAGTACAACTCGCTGAGTTGCACGCAGCGGCAGCGGACACACCCAATCGGCAGGATCGGCGGCCACCGGCCGGTCAGGCATGTGCCGACGCTTCGAGGCGGCGGAAATGGTATTAGGCGGCACATGCCCCCTCGCTGGAAACCATAGTGGCGCCCAGCGGGTTTCGCGGAGTACAGCTCAGCCCAAAAGCGGGACACCCGGCCGGTTTGAGCTGACCCAGCAACACTTCACCACTATGGCAATGCGGCGATTCCGCCACGTGCATGTGCCCGACGTCGAATCGCCGTTCGGCGTCGAATTCCGCGTCGCGTGACGACAGTGCCCACCCTGACTTCGCAATCAATCCGATTCCACGCCCCTGCCGGTCGGTGACTGCGAAGACGTCGACGAGCTGGCGGACGACTTCGCGATCGGGGTGATCGAGGGCGACATCGCCACCGATCTGGACGCAGCGCGGCTCAGCGGCCGTGGCGCGCAGATCGCACTGCGCAACACGGGCAACGGCTTCGGCGGTGAGTGCCATCTCGACGCGCCGATGGTCAACCGCGCACTGGGCGAGCTCGAGCTGAGCGCACTGGACCTTGGCCGAGTGGTTCTCGTGGTTGCGCACCTTCACCGTGGGCGACTGAGCACCCTACAGCGGCGACGCACCGCGCAGATGCTCGAAGATCAGTGACGTCTGCGTGGCCGCGACATCTGCGTCGGCGTTGAGGTTCTCCACAACGAAAGACCGCAGATCATCGGTGTCCCGCGCGGCGACGTGCAGAATGAAGTCATCGGCGCCGGCCAAGAAATACACGTCCATCACCTGGTGTTTGCGGCGGATCTGCTGGATGAAGCTACCGATCTTGCTGCGTGCGGTGAACTGCAGCCTGACTGAGATCATTGCCTGGAGGTTCAGCCCGATCGCCGACGGGTCGATGTCGGCGTAGAAGCCGCGGATGACCCCGACCTCCTGCAGTCGGCGCACCCGGCCGTGACAGGTCGACGCGGCGATCCCGACGAGCTCGGCCAGCGCACTGTTCGACATGCGCGCGTCGGCGTGCAGAGCGGTCAATATGCGCCGGTCGACTTCGTCGATCGCAGCGGGCTGAACATTCTTCGAGGCTCGGCGTCGCCGTCGGTCATTGTTCGATGATTCTTCTGCCATAGCCGCATAGTAGTGAATCTTTACCGCCTTTATTGCAGCAAGATCGTTTGATCTTCATAATTGGAGTTGTCCGGCCATCACTGCGAGGAGCGATCATGCGTGTCGGTGTCCCGACCGAACTCAAGAACAACGAATACCGCGTAGCCATCACGCCGTCCGGGGTCGCCGAACTCGTCGACCGTGGCCACGAGGTTCTCATACAGTCCGACGCGGGCGACGGATCGGCGATCTCTGACGCTGACTTCAAGCGCGCGGGGGCACAGCTGGTCAATGGGGCCGACGAGGTGTGGGCACACGCCGATCTGCTGCTCAAGGTCAAGGAACCGATCGAGCCAGAGTATGGCCGTATGAGATCGGGCCAGATGCTGTTCACCTACCTGCACCTGGCAGCGTCCAAGCCGTGCACCGAAGCGCTGCTGGCTTCTGGAACGACGTCGATCGCGTACGAGACCGTGCAGACTGCCGGCCCAGACGGGTCAGTCGCACTCCCCTTGCTCGCGCCGATGAGCGAGGTCGCGGGGAGGTTGTCGGCACAGGCAGGGGCATACCACCTGATGCGCAGCGAGGGTGGCCGTGGCGTGCTGATGGGCGGTGTGCCCGGTGTCGCACCGGCTGAGGTGATCGTCATCGGCGGCGGCACAGCCGGGCGCAACGCCGCACGGGTGGCAGCTGGAATGGGCGCACATGTCACCGTCTTCGACGTCAACATCGATAAGTTGCGCGAAGTTGACGCCGAGTTCGGCGGTCGCATCCAGACCCGCTACTCCTGCGCCCTAGACTTGGAGGACGCCGTGAAGGCAGCTGACCTGGTCATCGGCGCCGTCCTGATTCCGGGCGCCAAGGCGCCCAAGTTGGTTACCAATTCGACTGTGGCCCACATGAAGTCGGGCGCGGTCCTGGTCGACGTAGCGATCGACCAGGGGGGTTGCTTCGCCGATTCGCGGCCGACTACCCACGACGACCCGACATTTGGCGTGCACGACACCGTCTTCTACTGCGTGGCCAATATGCCCGGCGCGGTGCCGCGCACGTCGACCTTCGCGCTGACCAACGCCACTATGCCCTACGTGCTCGAGCTCGCCGACAAAGGCTGGAAGGCCGCCTGTAGTGCTGATGCCGCGCTGGCGCAGGGACTCTCGACGCATCAGGGGGCGCTGCTGTCCGAACAGGTTGCCGTCGACCTCGGTCTGCCGTTCACCGACCCGGGCGACGTGCTCTAGTCGACCCGGGCGACGTGCTCTAGTCGACCCGATCCCCGTCGAGGTAAAACCATCGGCCGGCTCGATGGTGACCGTGTCGGACAGGGCGATCTCGCCGCGTTCGGACTTCCGGACCACCGCCGCAGCGGCGTAGGTCTTGAAAGTCGAGCACATTGCGAACCGCTCCTCGGCGCGGTGGGCCAACCATCGACCGCCCAGCACGTCTAACGCCCATAGCCCGACGACGACACCGTATCGCTGCTCCAACGCTGCGATCCTGTTGTCAGTCCTCGACACCGGCGGGTCGGGGTCGAGGGCGCTCGGCATCCCCGGGGGTTCCGAGCATGCGGCCAACGCTGCGACGGACAATCCGCCCACTAGGAGGCGCCGTCGGGAAAGCGGTAGCGGCTGACGCATCGCCAACAGGCTACCGATCAACCCGCAATCGTCTGCAGCGGCTCCGGCAGTGATTTCTTGGCCCGCACCGGCCCCAGGACCGCCGCCCCGAACGGACGAGTCAGCAGAAGCCGCGCAACGGCATTGACCTCGTCCAATGTGACGGCCTCGATCCGGTCCAGCGTGTAGGCGATGCTGCGATGGTGCCCGTAGTTCAGCTCGCTGCGCCCGATGCGGTTCATCCGCGATCCTGAGTCCTCCAGACCCAGAACTAGCCCACCCCGTAGCGAGCCCTTGGCGATTCGGCATTCGTCGGCCGTGATCCCGTCACGGGCGACCTCGGCCAATACGTCCGTCGTCACCCGCACGACCTCGTCGAACCGCTCAGGAAGACACCCCGTGTACACCGAGAGCGCACCGCTGTCGGCGAACGTGTCCACCGACGAGTACACCGAGTATGCCAGCCCGCGCATCTCCCGAATCTGTTGAAAAAGACGGGAACTCAAGCCGCCGCCGAGCGCGGTGTTGAGCACCGACAGCGCCCAGCGATGATCCCAGTTCCGTCCCGGAGTACGCACGCCCAATGACAGGTGAGTCTGCTCGGCCTCACGGTTGACCAGCTGCAGCGTTGGACGACCCGCGACCCGACCAGCGCCCTTACGCGGTGGCACCGGGGACCTGCCACGCAGCAACCGCGGGCCGAAGTGCTCAGCCACCAACCCGACGACCTCATCGTGATCGACGTTCCCGGCAACCGCCACGACCATGCGGTCAGGTGTGTAGCGGCGGACATGAAACGAATGCAGCTGCGCGCGTGTCATCGTCGAGATCGAATCCACACTGCCGATCACGGGGCGACCCACCGGGTGTCCGCCGAACATCGACGACAGGAATACATCGCCCAGAGTGTCCTCCGGGTCGTCGTCGCGCATGGCGATCTCCTCGAGCACGACATCGCGCTCGATCTCCACGTCATTCTGAGCGCAGCGCCCGTTCAGTACGACATCGGCGACCAGATCGACGGCCAATGCCAGATCCGAGTCGAGAACATGCGCGTAGTAACAGGTGTGTTCCTTGGCCGTGAACGCGTTCAGCTCACCGCCGACGGCATCCACCGCCTGCGCGATCTGCACCGCGGTCCGGGTCGGTGTCGCCTTGAACAGCAGGTGCTCCAGGAAGTGCGCGGCACCGGCCACGCTGCGCCCCTCGTCGCGAGACCCTACGCCGACCCACACCCCCACCGACGCCGAGTGCACGTGCGGGATGTGCTCGGTGACCACACGCAGGCCACCGGGCAGATCCGCGCGGCGCACGGCTAGGGATGCGTCTTGGTTGCTGCGCGCTGGGCGCAGCGACCCCGAACTAGCTGCTGACGGTCGCTGCATCGACAGGAGCAGGCGATCCGGACCCGGCGGTGTCTGCTGAGTCCTCTTCGGCGACGAGGACCAGCGAGATCTTGCCGCGGTTGTCGATGTCGGCGATTTCCACGCGCAGTTTGTCGCCCACCTTGACCACGTCCTCCACCTTGTTGATCCGCTTGCCGCGGCCCAGCTTGGAGATGTGCACCAAGCCGTCCCGGCCCGGCAGCAGGGAGACGAACGCACCGAAATCGGCGGTCTTGACCACGGTTCCGAGGAACCGCTCCCCGGTCTTAGGCAGCTGCGGGTTGGCAATCGCGTTGATCTTGTCGATCGCGGCCTGCGCCGCCTCGCCATTGGAGGCGCCGACGAACACGGTGCCGTCGTCCTCGATGGAAATCGAGGCACCGGTCTCCTCGGTGATCGAGTTGATCATCTTGCCCTTCGGGCCGATGACCTCACCGATCTTGTCGAGCGGCACCTTGATCGTGGTGATGCGGGGGGCGTACGGGCTCATCTCATCGGGCTCGTCGATAGCCTCGGCCATCACCGCCAGAATGGCGATCCGGGCATCCTTGGCCTGCGCCAGAGCGCCGGCGAGAACCTTGGAGGGAATCCCGTCGAGCTTGGTGTCGAGCTGCAGCGCGGTGACGAAGTCCTTGGTGCCTGCGCACTTGAAGTCCATGTCACCGAAGGCGTCCTCGGCGCCGAGGATGTCGGTCAACGTAACGAAGCGGCGCTCGGTATCACCACCCTCCACCTGCACATCGTCGGACACGAGCCCCATCGCGATGCCTGCGACCGGAGCCTTCAACGGCACACCGGCGTTCAGCATGGCTAGCGTCGATGCGCACACCGAACCCATCGATGTGGAGCCGTTGGAGCTCAGAGCTTCAGACACCTGACGGATCGCGTAAGGGAACTCCTCGACGCTGGGCAGCACCGGCATCAGGGCACGCTCGGCCAACGCACCGTGGCCGATCTCGCGACGCTTGGGCGAGCCGACGCGACCGGTCTCACCGGTCGAGTACGGCGGGAAGTTGTAGTGGTGCATGTACCGCTTTTTGGTCTCAGGTCCCAGCGAGTCGATCGGCTGCGCCATCTTGACCATGTCCAGCGTGGTGACGCCCAGGATCTGGGTTTCGCCGCGCTCGAAAATCGCGCTGCCGTGTGCCCGCGGTATGACGGCCACCTCAGCCGATAACGCCCGGATGTCGGTCACGCCGCGTCCGTCGATGCGGAAGTGGTCGGTCAGAATGCGCTGCCGGACAAGTTTCTTGGTCAGCGAGCGGTACGCCGCACCGATCTCTTTCTCGCGGCCCGCGTAGGTATCGGCCAGCCGCTCCAGTATCGAGACCTTGATCCCGTCCGTGCGGTCGTTGCGCTCTTCCTTACCTGCGATGGTCAGAGCCTCGGACAGCTCGTCGGTCGCCACCGAGGACACCGAATCGAACACGTCTTGCTGGTATTCGGGGAAGAGCTGGAATTCAAGCGCCGGCTTGCCCGAATTTCCAGCGCCCTCGGCCAGCTCCTGCTGCGCGGTGCACAGCGCAGCGATGAACGGCTTGGCGGCCTCGAGGCCCTCGGCCACCACAGCCTCCGTCGGCGCGCCGGCGCCACCGGCAACCAGCTCGATGACCTTGTCGGTCGCCTCGGCCTCGACCATCATGATCGCGACGTCGGCGGTGTCTTTGCCGGCTACTTTCGCCGTTACCTTGCGGCCGGCGACGACCATGTCGAAGACCGCGCCCTCGAGCTGCTCCACAGTCGGGAACGCGACCCACTGGCCGTCAATCAGCGCAACGCGCACGCCACCGACCGGACCCGCGAACGGAATTCCGGAGATCTGGGTGGACGCCGAGGCCGCGTTGATGGCCAGCACATCGTAGAGGTCCTTGGGGTCAAGGCTCATGATGGTGACGACGACCTGGATCTCGTTGCGCAGACCCGAGATGAACGTCGGGCGCAGCGGCCGATCGATCAGGCGGCAGGTGAGGATCGCATCCGTGGAGGGGCGGCCCTCACGCCGGAAGAACGAGCCGGGGATGCGTCCGGCGGCATACATCCGCTCTTCGACGTCGATGGTGAGCGGGAAGAAGTCCAAGTGGTCCCTCGGGTTCTTGCCGGCGGTGGTGGACGACAGCAGCATCGTGTCGTCGTCGAGGTAGGCCACGACCGAGCCGGCGGCCTGTCTGGCCAACCGGCCAGTCTCGAAGCGGATGGTGCGGGTGCCGAAGCTCCCGTTGTTAATCACGGCGGTGGACTCGAACACGCCGTCTTCAATTTCAACTACAGACATGGACGTCCGTACGGCCTCTCTGGTTCATCATTCAGCTGTTTCGCGTGATCACCGCGCGTTGAACGCGGAAAATTGCAGACAACCTCGAGTCGCCCCGAGAAGGCCGGCCCGAATGCGTCGACGGCCGTCGATCGAAGCAGCCGGAGTTCATCCGGCAGCCACTACCGAAGACCGCGAGATCGGGCGGTACCTGTCGTGTCACGCGGGGGTAGCGCCCGCGGAACTGCGAGGACCACACCCGATTGTTCGCGCCCTATTGGCTGGCGAACGCACTCATCGTACATCCCAGCATGTGCGCAATCCCTAATCCTGGCCTGTACCGGGCCTGCCGGAACGTTGCGGCCACGCGCCCAAGGCGGACGGTGAGGTTGCGTTCCAGGTACGGGTAGCCCACCGCACTTTGGCATGTCCCGAAGAAACGGGGTGTCAGCGGCGTAAACCTAGGCGCTCGATCAACGTGCGGTATCGCTCAACGTCGATCTGGGCGACGTACTTCAGCAACCGGCGGCGACGGCCGACCAGTAACAGCAGCCCACGTCGCGAGTGGTGATCGTGCTTGTGCATCTTCAGATGCTCGGTCAAGTCTGAGATCCGCTTGGTCAGCAGTGCAACCTGCGCCTCCGGCGAACCGGTATCGGTGCCGTGCAGTCCGTACTGGCCCAGGACTTCTTTCTTCTGTTCGGCAGTGAGCGCCACGAAATAACTCCATCACATCGGTCCGCGAATAGAGGCCGGAGATTGTCTTGAAAAGATCTCCGACATGCGCAGCCACCGCGAACTGCAGCAAGCGCAACGTCGGCGGCGAGTCTAACAGCGGCGATGGCCACGCAGCGAATCGTGACCGCGGCGCTCGGAGGCAACTATGGCTGTGCGGAGAGGATGGCGCGGGAGCGTTGGGTGTCGCCCTCGATCGCCGTCACCAGCTCAGTCACCGAGTCGAACTTCTCCTGCCCTCGCAGGCGCGCGACGAAGTCGACCGCTACATGCTGGCCGTAGAGATCGGCGGTCGTGTCCAAAACGAACGCCTCGACGGTGCGCGTGCGGCCGGAGAAGGTCGGGTTGGTTCCGACAGAAACCGCGGCCGGATAACGCTCGCCAGGTGTGATGGTACCCACGACTTCGCCGCGTCCCAGGACGGTGAACCAGGCGGCGTACACGCCGTCTGCGGGGATGGCCGAGTATATGGGCGGAGCGATGTTGGCTGTGGGGAAGCCGAGCGCTCTGCCGCGACCAACACCGCGGACCACCACTCCCTCGACCCGGTGGGTACGGCCCAACGCCTCGGCGGCCGCGACCATGTCACCGGCATCGACGCAGGACCGGATGTAGGTCGATGAGAACGTCACCGTCTCGTCTCGGGTGGATTCGGCCACTTCGAAAACCAAGGGCAGAGATTCCACCGCGAAGCCGAATCGGTCACCGGCGCTTCGGAGCAGGTCCACATTGCCTGCGGCCTTCTTGCCGAATGTGAAGTTCTCGCCGACCATGACCTCGACCACGTGGAGCCGCTCGACCAGCAGTTCATGTACGTAGCGGTCGGGAGTGAGCTTCATGAAGTCGGCAGTGAACGGCACAACGAGAAAGACATCGACGCCCATCTCCTCAACCAGCTCAGCCCGCCTGGTGAGGGTAGTGAGCTGCGCGGGGTGACTACCGGGGAACACGACTTCCATCGGGTGCGGGTCGAAGGTCATCAACACCGACGGGACACCGCGCGAACGGGCCGCCTTCACGGCCCGGCCAATCAACTCCTGATGTCCCCGGTGGACGCCGTCGAATACGCCGATCGTGAGGACGCATCGGCCCCAGTCGGTGGGGATTTCATCCTGCCCCCGCCAGCGCTGCACGCACTCAGCCTACGGCCACCGCACAACGACAGGCCACCAACACCAGCAGATCAGGTGATGACTGCCTAAGCTTGTCCCGTGAGTCCGGACGGAGAGCCCCGCGATCTGACGACGGTTGCCCAGGACTATCTGAAAGTCATCTGGACCGCCCAGGAATGGTCACACGAGAAGGTCAGCACCAAATTGCTCGCCGACCGAATCGGGGTGTCGGCAAGCACTGCCTCGGAATCGATCCGCAAGCTCGCCGACCAAGGTCTGGTCGATCACGAAAAATACGGCGCGGTAACTCTGACCGACGCGGGAAGGCTCGCCGCCCTGGCGATGGTGCGGCGCCACCGCCTCATGGAGACCTTCCTGGTGCGCGAGCTCGGCTACAGCTGGGACGAAGTACACGACGAGGCCGAGGTGCTCGAGCACGCTGTGTCCGACCAGATGTTGGACCGAATCGACGCCAAACTGGGCCACCCGACTCGCGATCCGCACGGGGATCCGATACCCGCGGCCGACGGCCGGGTACCAACACCGCCGGCCCGTCAGCTGTCGGCCTGCCAGAACGGCGAAGCGGGCACCGTCGCGCGCATTTCCGACGCCGATCCCGAAATGCTGCGCTACTTCGACACCGTCGGGATCAGCCTGGACTCCCGGCTGCGCGTCATTGCCCGCCGCGACTTCGCCGGGATGATCTCGGTGACCGTTCAGAACCCCGGCGATGCGGGCGCGGGCGCTGACCAGGACTCCAGAGCCACTGTTGAACTGGGAAGTCCAGCTGCGCAAGCGATCTGGGTCGTCTCTTAGGAGGATTAGCTTATGGCCAAGCTCGAGTTATCGCGGTCGCTGCCGATGCCTGCCGACCAGGCCTGGGCGCACGCATCTAATCTGGGGACACTGGGCGACTGGATGACTATGCACCAGGGGTGGCGTTCGGATCTGCCCGAAGAACTCAGTGTGGGGACCGAGATCATCGGGGTAGCCGGCGCCAAAGGCATGCGCAACCGCGTCACCTGGACGGTACGCACATACGATCCGCCGTCCACTCTCGAGATCAGCGGCCAGGGCGTCGGCGGCACCAGGTACTCGCTGACATTGAAGGTCGCTTCCACCGGGGAAGGCTGCACGTTCACCGTCAGGATGGATTTGGGCGGGGCTCCGTTGTTCGGCCCAATCGGCGCCGCTGCGGTGCGCGCGGTCAAGGGCGATATCGAGAAGTCGATCTTGGGGTTCCAGCAGCTTTACTGCTAGCAGCATGACGAGAGTCACAGCGTCGCAGGCCGCGCCACAACAACGCTCCTCGTCCGTGAGCCGCCATCCTCCAGCAGAGCGATGACCCGTCCGTCAGCCGCCGTCGCGGCGTACACACCACCCAGACCGGCCGGCCGCAACGCGCGCCCGTGGCTGGCGTCTTCAGCCTCGGCCTCGGTGAGATCTCGGCGCGGAAAGGCT
>Ga0114920_10000688_pt1 | contig 14750 bp, 11 predicted proteins | sample ChitaG_FD_88683 | JGI IMG/M metagenome (GOLD analysis project Ga0114920, IMG submission 88683) | Deep subsurface microbial communities from South Pacific Ocean to uncover new lineages of life (NeLLi) - Chile_00310 metaG | ecosystem: Environmental > Aquatic > Marine > Oceanic > Sediment ... | reverse complement strand
GAATCTTACTTATTCACCTCACCATCCTAGTTCGAATCACTCTGGGCAAACTTGCAAGGCCGCCAGGCAGAAAGAAAAGAATTAGAATCAGGATAGCGGCAGAAATCAAGGGTTCATACATAACCGCACCGCGCAAAACTTCGGGCAAAGCTGTCATAAGACTAGCTCCGATCACCGGACCCCAAAAGGAGCCCACCCCACCAACAACTAACGCTAAGAAAACCATTATCGATGCCCACGAAGTGAAACTCCCTGGAGCGATGAGACCAATATAGGGAGCGTAAAAACCACCGGCTATACCGGCAAAAAAGGAACATATCACGAAGGCTAAAACTTTATATCTGGTGGTATTTATACCAACGCTCTGACACAAAGGTTCGCTGGCTGCGATGGATTTCAAAATGTCACCCATTCGAGACCTATCAATCAGGTAGAGAACAGCTAGTGTTATTACCACCAAAGCCAATACCAAGTAATAATACGGCGTCTTGGAGATGAACTCTACTCTAAGGAGGTAAGGAATAATAATAGGATTAGGCGGCGGGATATTCATAACACGCTGAGCACCTAAAAAGGGCACTGCTATAATTGTCAATCTTATCATCTCCACAAACGCCAGAGTCAACATAACGAAATACAGCCCTTTTATTCTTATTGTCAGGTAGCCGAAACCGAGAGAAACCACTGCGGCGGCTATGCCAGCGAGGGGCAACGAGAGCCAGAAGGATACATCATAATATACCATTAGCAAAGTTAAGGTATAGGCTCCTATGGCATAAAAAGCGATTTGACCTAGATTCCATATGCCTGTCACTAGTACTAAGCGGAGACTGGCACAAAGTATGATACTAATGCCCACCATGATTAAAATGTGAACTACATAGGGGTTTCTTATCACTATCGGCACCACCAGCAAGATGGCTGCCAATATCAAAAAGGCTGTCGTTCTAACTAAATTTTGTCTATTCACGGCCCAGTAATCCTTGAGGTCTCACTATTAGTAGAACAATGACCACGGCGAAGCTAATTAGGTGGCTAAGCCCGCCAACCAAAGCATAACCGAAGCTCTCTATAAAACCTAAAAAGAGACCGCCGGCAATGGCACCAGGAAAACTGCCTAACCCGCCTATGATTACTACGATAAAGGTTCTCATAAGAGCAGAGGTGCCTAAAAAGACATCAACATAATACAGGGGTGCTATTAGCACGCCGGCTGCCCCAGTAGTGCCACAAGCAATAAAAAAGACTATTGCTGCCGAGCGATTTATGTCAATTCCCTGTAACTGAGCTGCCTCTCTATCTTGCGCTACAGCGCGTATCGCCTGACCTGCTTTTGCCCGCTGGATAAAGAAATGCAAAGCTAAAACTATAGCTGCGGCGGCTAAGACTATTACCACCCGCTCCAGCGAAATCGTGGTGCCAAATATACTTATCGTGCCACTCACTTGCGTGGGCACGGCAATGGGGGTGTGCCCAAAAATGTGCATTGCAGAATTGGCAATGAACATACCCAAGGCGATTGTTACCAGCAGAATAGCTAAGTCTTGACCACGCAGGGGGCGAAGAAACCTCTCAACTAGTAGTCCAAGAAGACCTATACCTATCATGACTATAATTATTGCCAGGGGATAAGGCACACCCAATTTCTGAAGGAAAAAGAAGCCAGCTACTGCCCCTAACATATATATCTCGCCGTGGGTAAAAAACATTACTTTCGCCACGCCAAAGATTAGGGAAAAACCAACCGCCACCACGGCATAAATCGACCCGGCGACCACACCATTGATTAAAGCTCCCACAAATGAAGATATGTCCATCTTAATTTACTACTCGACTATATTGAGGTTTATTGATATAGAGTAATATGCAGTCCAACTCCTTCTTCAGATAACAGTATATTTCTCCTTGGTCAAGCAGCACTAATCACTTGACCACCGGCGCTTCTCTCCAAGCTCAAGTTGTGGAGTGGGGAGCGGGGTCAAACTCCGACCCGGGATGCACTCCCAGTAGTGACACCCGCTCCCACGCCACTCTGTGCTTCAATGAGCAGGTTATTTCGGGAGGTACTTCAAAAGCATCTCCACCTGATATTCCGCCGTAAAAAGCGCTTCAGGCACAGATTCTCCGTTCCTTATTACATGTGGGGCCAAGGGAATGAAGCACTCGTTAGGTGTGCCAAAGAGTTCCTCTCCACCAATCAGTACTGGTCCAAGAAGAGTGTCAAACGGACCTCCAGCGTGTAACACGGGAAGGACTTTCTCCACCTCGATGCTGTCGGCCTCCTTCATAGCCTCTAGGATGATTTGAAAGCCTACAGATATGTCCACCACATTGGACTCCCACTGTCCGTAGCTGTCAATATAAGCCTGACGAAATGCTCTGGCCTCAGGTGTTGCCAAGTCTCCGCTGGTGATAGCCATAAGACTTATTGCACCCTCCGCCGCTTCCACGCCAGATATGCCCACTATATCCTTAGCTGCTAATGGGGCTGGGAAGAAAAAGAGCCCGGTGTAACCCTTCTCCCGAGCTTGCTTGAGAAGGAGACCCGCCTGCGGTGGAGTAGCGCCAGTAACATAAAGAGCATTGACACCTGCGTCCATTAGCTTGGTTATCAGAGGATAGAATTCTACCGTATCAAAGGCATAGTACTCTTCCGCCGCTATCTCCAAGCCTATAGTTCCAAAGTATGGCGTTACGTTCGCACTGCACTCGTGTATGCCTGGGGTATCATAACCCACCAGCCCCCACCGTGTTGCCTCGGGGTAAGCCTGCAGCATGTAACTAAGCACCGCTGGAGTGAAGGTCTGAGGAGCAGGGGGAGTCCTAAAAGAGTGGGGCGCCTCTGGATGAACAATGCCACTACCCCAACCATCGTGAAAATGAATCACCCCTGCTGGTTCAAATGTTGACTGCAAAGTCAGAGTCTCATGCTTATCAATGCCACCAACGGCATATTTTACCTTATCCACAGTCACCAACTTGTGAGATACGGCAGCCGCCCCCTCAACGCTAAACTTGGTGTCCCCACTGATAACCACAAAAGTGTAGGTCTCTCCACCCACCGTGAGCCCACCGGCAGCATTGACTTCATCGACCTGCATTCTCAGCCCTCTGTCTTCAGGTAGACCCCAGGGTGCTGCCATACCGGATAGAGCACCAGGCGCCCCAATTTTGATTACCTTCGCTCCTACTGGGGCTGGCGCAGCACAGGCACTGCCAACCAGTAACGCCGCCACCAGCACCATGACCAAGCCACCCACCACCACCAATTTAGTTTTACCCATTGTAATCTCCTTTCTTCATAATTTGTAATTTCTATTTCAGACATTCCTTCACCTACACTCTACCACCCCCTCTACAATAAATTTACTGAAGCTGCATCGACCTTTGTTAAGCAGCGGTGTTATCCTCCGAGATAGGCTTTTCTCACCCGCTCATCGTTTATTAGGTCACTGCTGTTACCCTCCAAGGTAACCCTACCTGTCTCTATCACATAGCCCCATTGAGCAAGCCTAAGAGCCATACGCGTATTTTGCTCTACTAGAAGAATACTGACCCCTTCCCCTTGGTTGATATCACCAATGACTTGGCTAATCGTCTTCACCATCACCGGAGATAGCCCAAGGCTTGGTTCATCCATCAAGATGAGCCTCGCTCGGGTCATTAGGGCACGCCCAATAGCTAACATCTGCTGTTCGCCACCGCTCAAGCTTACCCCCTGCTGCCTAGACCTCTCCTTCAATATCGGGAAGTAGCTATAAACCTTCTCCAAGTCCTTGCTTATCCCCTTCCTGTCTTTCCGAGTATAGGCACCCATTTTGAGATTCTCATACACTGTCATGAAGGGGAAAATCCTTCTCCCTTCAGGCACATGAGCAATGCCCCAGGCTACAATATTTTGAGGCGAGGCTCTGTCTATTCTTTCCCCATCAAACCAGATCTGCCCCGAGGTCACCTGTTTTAAACCGGATATAGCCCTAAGCATGGTGGTCTTACCTGCCCCATTGGCTCCAATAAGGGCAATCATACCTCCCTCTTTAAGCTCTATAGAAACACCCTTCAGAGCTTCAACCCTGTCATAATGAACTCTTATGTCCTTTACCTCGAGCAACATATTATTCGCTCTCTTCAGAGCCCAGGTAGCTCTCAATTACATCCTTATTCTCTTTTATGCCATCAGGCACACCTTCAGCAATCTTCCTGCCAAAGTTAAGCACCACAATCCTGTCACAAGTATCCATAACGGCTCTCATATCATGCTCTACTAGCAGTACAGTAATACCTTGATCCCGTATGCGCTGGATCCGGCTCATCATGGTCGTAGTTTCAACAGCGGTCATACCGGTTACCGGTTCGTCTAGCAGTATCAATTCTGGATTAGCAGCCAGAGCTATAGCCACTCCTAAAGCCCTTTGAAACCCGTGAGGTAAACTTCCGGCAAGCTCATCCTTCATTTCAGCCAATTCCATACGCTCCAATATCTCCATAGCCCCTTGCTGTATTCTCTCCCCTTCCCTTTGGGCAGAGCGGATATTGAACACTGAGCCAAAAGAACTGAGCCTTTGGTCTAAATGAAGTGCCATCGCTATATTCTGTGAGACCGTCTGATCATGGAACAATGTAGTTGTTTGGAAGGTGCGCACCAGCCCTAGCGCAGCAATCTTATTCGGTTTAAGGCCAGTTATGTCGCGCCCCTTGAATATTACCCTTCCTTTGTTAGGACGGTAAAACCCGCTGATTAGGTTGAAGACAGTGGTCTTTCCGGCGCCGTTGGGGCCAATGAGCCCTGAAATTTGTCCCTGGTTAACATCAAAGTCCAGGTTACTAACGGCAGCCAAACCACCGAAATATTTGGTTAAACCTCTGACCTCTAGAAGTACCATGGTCACCCTTTACAGAAAAATATTAGAATACACCCCCGTATTTGGACAGAAAAGGTTAGAGCGATCTGGCGGGGTAGCACTGTATTCTATTTTACAACAAATAACTCCTCAAACTCATTCGGTGGGCGGTAGCCCGACGCCGAGTGAAGCCTTAACCTCTCTCCCCAGGCTACTTAGACTCAAGCAAATAATTACCAAACTTGGTAACAGTTGCCGACCATCCTGGAGGAATGACTACTGTACTGGTCTCCTCCAATATTACAGCAGGAGCATCAATCTTGTTACCATAACCCAATTTATCGCCCCTATAGAACGGTGTATCAACTAAGCCCCCGAGCTCCTTAAAATATGCCTTCCGCTTACCCATTAAAGCTGCAGATGGATTCTCACCTGCATATGATTGCTCCACCAGTTTAGGTTTAGTTGTCTCAAGTGTAGCATATACTCCCCACAGAAGACACTCTAAGTATGCCCCCGGCTCTTTAACAGCAAAGACTCTCTCATGGACATCGTGGAAATCGTTAATGAATTGTGCCAACTCAGCTTCGTTACCGATTCTATTGCCTCTAAGAGGCACAGTAAGTTCCCAAATCTGGTAATTATATCTTGAGTCGGAATAGAAATCGAATCTACCGGCTCCGGGTTTTGCCCCTATTCTTGATAGAAAATCTCGCCCTCGCTCCTCAACTTCTTCCAGTGCCTTATTCACACCATCATAGTCAAAGTTCTTGGTTTCAGTATAATAAGTCTTGACAAATTCACCTACGGCATCACTATACTGAGCACCCACTGCACAAAGCACTCCACCTACCCTAGATATCAAAATTTCCTTCATCTCAAGTTCCTCGGCAATATTTGCTGCGTGCAAGCCACCGGCACCACCACCAACAAAGAGAGGATATTCTCGTGGATCAACCCCCTGCCATATAACTATATCCGTTATAGCGGCAACCATATTGTGCTCAAGAACAGTGGTAATAGCCGAAGCTGCCTCAAGTAGGCTCATGTTAAGCGGATCAGCTATTTTTTCCTTGATTACCTCCTCAGACAATTTAGGGTCAATCTTCATCCTGCCGCCGAGGAAATAGTCAGGGTCAAGGTAGCCCAGAACGACATTGGCATCGGTTACTGTTGCCTCTTTACCACCTCGTATATAGCAGGCAGGCCCAGGCCTAGCACCACTACTTTGCGGACCCACACGTAACATTCCGCCGGGGTCGAACCAAGCAATACTTCCTCCACCAGCTCCAATGCTTTTAGTGTCTACACGGGCTATCCCAAGCATGGTGGAATCTATCTTGGTTTCCCGCGACCTGGGAATGTTACCTTCCGTTACTATGCTGACGTCGAAGCTGGTGCCACCCAGGTCAGTTACAATACAGCTATCATGTCCCGTTTCCATTTTAGCCAATGCCAATCCGGCAACAGGACCGACGGCTGGACCCGAACCCACGGTATATATTGGCCGCTCCTTAACCTCACTAACTGGCATGAATCCACCAGTTGCTGTAATTATGGAAAGGCTTCCTTTATATCCAGCTTTTGCCAGCCTATCGTCAAGATCAGCTAAGTATCTACTTACAATAGGGTGCAGCGAGGCATCAATAACTGTTGAAGATGTTCGCCGATACTCTCGAATAATAGGATTCACTTGGTGACTGAGTTTAAATGGTAACCCTAGCCATTCTTCTTTAACAATCTCGCCAATCCTCAGCTCATGAACAGGATTAATGAAAGACCACAGGAGAGCAACAGCTATTGCCTCCACATTTTCTTCTTTGAGCTCGGAAATTACTTGCCTCACCTCATCTTCGTTAAGAGGGACCTCTATCTCCCCCTCGGCGTTTATCCTTTCAGTCACCCCAAGGGTCAAACGTCGGGGAACATAAGGCTCAGGATAGTCTACCCTCCAGTTGAAGGGGTTGTCCTTTCCGCCCTCTCTCATTAGGAGAACATCTCTAAACCCCTTGGTGCAGATAAGACCTACCTTAGCTGTCTTGCCCTCAACTAAGGCATTTGTGGCAACCGTTGACCCGTGAATGAAAGCACCTTCTACAAAAGAACTGCACTGCTCCAGATAATCCTTGAGGGAAATACCGTAAGCCTGGCAGATTTCGTCAAGACCATTAAATATCCCGTCAGCAAACGTAGGTGGCGTAGATGGTGTTTTAGCTATAGTTATATTCCCCTCATCATCCACGCTAATCAGGTCAGTGAAAGTCCCTCCTATATCCACTGCTACTCGATAGCTCATTCTTTAACCTCTCTTTCCTCTTTCTGTCTTAATTCCTCCCTTAGCTTCTTTGTTGCCTCGTAATCAACCGCATATTGCTCTGACTTGGTACCCAGTACTACTCCGTAGACATCGCGTGCCCTCTCTAAGGAAAGCCAGCCTTCCCTAACCCTATGCCTCACACGCTCAGGGTCCCTGTCCAAAGGATTACCATATCCCCCTCCCCCCTGGCTCAATGACCCAAGCAACTCATACGGTTGATACGTTGCCCCCTCCATTTCGGCTATAGGTTTCTCCCTCTTTTCACCTGTCCTGAGGTCAATGACGTAGTCATAAGGAGGTGAGCCATCCTTACCTCCCCAAACTCCTTTAAAACGACCTCCTACACCTATTGTCGGCCAAAACGCAGGGTTAAATCTGTCTCTAACCTCCATGATGCAGCCCGGTGCACCATCCCATTCCCCAGCTCCCATCGTATCAGGGAGAACCTCGTCCCGCTCATAGTGTAGCGGGTATGTTTGCTCCACCATTTCTATAGCTTCATAGCGTAGAACACCTGAAGCTCCACAGCAAAAATAAGTCAGCCAACCGTCATGGCCGGGTACGCCCATGCCGCCGAAGGCGCCTGTAACAGCGGAATCAACATAAGGAGCATTGCCACGACGCGCATCCTGACCAGCGAATATGCAGTGAGCATTGATGATTGGAACTGGCTCTGCCATCCCATAACCTTTGCCCATCTTAGTAATGGCGTTCTGCACAGCTATAACCAGCATGTCAAAGATGTTTGTTGTAGCACAAGAACAACTCGCCGGAAACCTAGGAATTCCCACTAAACAGTTCTCGCGCATTTTGATTTCTACACAACCAATTGTCCCCTCATTCTTTGGAGTTTCAGGGTCAATGCAATTAAAAATTCCGGCCAGCACTGCAGAACCAGTAGTAAATTCGGATAAATTAAGGCCACAGGGCTGGCAGTCTATATTGTCTGTAAGGTCAACAATAACCCTGCCCTCTTCAGGGATAGTGGTAAGTTTAACCTTGAGCCTTATTCCTTCAGGTGGCGTTCCGAGACCAGGCTCATAGAATGCCTCTCCTACCCAAGTTCCCTTTGGGAATTTGCTCAGTTCCTCACTCATTCTGCGTTCGCCATAAGCTTGCCACTCATCAAGAAAGGCTTTAAGATAATCAATACCATACTTCTCGCAGAGTTCCTTAAGCCTCCTCTCACCTATCCTGGCTCCACCTAAGATGGCAAGATAATCACCGTACCACACGTTTGGATTTCGTATCTTCATTCGCCCCATCCTGATGATGTCATCTATGTCTTTGTAGTTTTCCTGGACTTTTACAACAGGGAAATCTATTGCACCCTCATTATACATATCAGTAGCAGTTATATAATATGGCACTGGTATAGCATTGCCGGTATCTGCCTGATGTGCCAGCGTATGTACGCAAAATACGTACTCACCATTGTGGAAAACCGGCACCATTATGGTATGGTCAGAGTGATGGGTATTACCATAATAGGGTGAGTTGTCATAGTAAGCATCCCCTTCCTTCAAATCAGGATGCAGCTTATTCAAAGCTTCGGTTGCCATGCCGCCTCGCCCAGTGTGAACCGGGATTGACTCTGCAATGCAAATCATCTTAGCATCACTAGTGGTTACGCGACAGGAGAAATCTCTAGCAGAGGAGATGATGCGGGAGCGTGCTGTCCTTAATACAGTGTTTGTCATTTCCCCAATAATGGCTTCAAACTTTTTTGACAATATCGCTAATTCGAGGGGTCCTATTTTTATTTCCTCTTTCATTGTCTTTGATACCTCCTTCACACCTTTAGTCACCAATATCTGACATTAGCCCTTTCTAACCTATTATACCTATCACCTCCTTAAGTGTGCGCCGTCAGTATGGACACTTTAAGTAGGTGCTCACGTCACCTATAAGTCACAATCTGTTGGGCTCCACTGAGCCACTCCTGGTCAAAGTATCGGATGCCGTTAAACACTCATCCTAACCGGCTTAATAAAGATGAAGGGCTCAAGAACAGCCCCCCGATCTTCCAGGCCCTTTCAGTGCATTCTGTTTGATCTATCTTCAGGATTACTTTACAATGAAAACATCTATATGACGCCGTTTACATCCACAAAAGACCTGCCCCCAAGTCTTCCTATTTTAACATTGGCGGTAAATTTGTCAATAGTTTTGTTGGCTTGAAGTTAAAATAATACCTTGGGTAGTCTGGTAGCACCGGTTAAAGGAGATGCCACCGATGGAGGCAAAGCCACTCAAGGTGATAGAAAGGTATCAAGTTTAATATTAGCTTTAAGGGGCAATTAAGCCAGGGAGGGGGGCAGCCGAAAGGCTAGCGCTTTCCATATCCCACACTAAACTTCTGCTTCAAGGAGGGCATTCCTGCAGGTCATAATGCCAGCTCCCGACCAGTCTCTATGGAAAAATCTTAATACACGCTATACACAAATATCTCAACCTAAACAATGGAAACGCAGCGAAAAATGCACACATCTATTTGTCGCTGGGCTTCCCCGGATTTTTGGTTATCCCAAGCAATCACTGAGATAGTTTATCTCACAGTCGCTGAGGTATGATACTATTATCCTTATCTATCATTCCCTCTATATTTTGTATCTCGATTATCGACTTAAGCCCGATGTTTTTATCTCCCTAAGGATCTCCTCTGAAACTTTCAGAATCTTGTCTATATCTGCATCCGTATGCGCTGCAGATGTAAACACCGTGTGAACCCCAGGAATATAAATACCGTTGGCTACCCATCCCAGGCGGAAAGCAGCTGCTGTCTCTGTAGTGATGGGATTACCTTAGAAGGTCCCCGACTGGAACATCCTTTTTTCTTCGAATACCGCTGCTTTAACCTTGCTAGGTTCAACCGGAGTAACCACCTTATCCATGATATCCTTTCGCCCTCCAAAGGCACCTACAGGGAAACCACCACCTGGTGGTCTCACCCTGTCTTAGCTCCGCTCTCTTCCGCATAGAACAACAATAGCCATAGAAGCAAGCTCTTTAGAGTCTTTTCCTTGATTTAGTCGTTAAAGCAATAAACTACTGCTATGACTCTCCTATTTCCTCCAAGGCTTTAATTAAGGCATCAGTATGTTCTGGCTTACCTACCGTTATTCTGATTGAATTCTCTAGGAGGGACATATTAAAGGAACAAACAAGTATCCCCTTTGATCGTAGTGCCTGGCAGAGTTCGGTTACTTTACGTTCCAGTACGTGGCAGAAGATAAAGTTAGCCTGCGATGGGAAGGGCTTGAGAAACTTAAAGTTCTTCAGCTCATGGAAAAGCCTTTCCCTTTCGGCAATTATGGCCGTAACATTGCCCATGAGGTATTCAATATCGGCCAGGGATTCTCGCACCGCTACCGTGGCTGCCGCACTTACCCCGTAAATAGGCTTGATTCTTAGTAGATAACTGGCTATCTCAGGCGTGAAAATTCCATAACCTATCCTCAGACCAGCCAGCCCTGCCCATTTACTGATCGTGCGCAGGACCATCATATTCTCATATTGGCTAACGAGTGGCACCACAGTTTCTCCACTAAATTCATAGTATGCTTCATCAACCAATACCGGCACCCCAGTGTTGGCTATGTCCAGTATGTCCTCCCTAGGTATGACCGTCCCTGTAGGATTATTGGGCGTAGCCAGAAGAATAATCTTGGTCTTGTTATCTATAGCTGCTTTTACCGCCTTAACATCGACGGTAAAGTTTCCATCCCTGGGGACATTTACTACAGTCCCACCACATATTTCAGTCTTAACTCGGAAGGCATCAAAAGTAGGAACACAGTTTATTACCTTATCCCCGCGCTCAAGTAGAAGGAGCAAAATAAGTTCTATTAGCTGCTCGCCCCCAGCTGCAGCCACTATATGTTCAGAACCAATACCAGTATACGCTTCCAGCAGCTTTCTAAGCTCAACCTGCTCCGGGTCAGGGTAAAGATTTAGGTAGGGGAATGCAGCCAGAGCCTGCTGCACCCTTGGTGAGCAACCATAAAGGTTCTCATTCGTGTCTAACTTTACAATTGTCTCCACTCCCTTCAATGGTCCGCTAGACTTACTGGCAGCAAAAGCCTTAAGTCCGGACAAATCAGACCTGATAAAGTCTTGCCATCTTATGGTAGGTTTGTAAGTCATCAAAATGCGTCCAGAAGACTAATTCTCAACCACTCCAATCGGCATGCGTATCATAAGTCCACTTATCAACCAATAACTTAACACTTACATTCCAACGGTTACCAACAATAGCAGGGGCTTGAATATTCACCTAGCCCCCTTCTATAGCTGAACTTAGCGTGCTGGCCGATCTACAATGAGCAAGCTGCACAGCCATTGCAAACCAGATTACAGTAAGAGTGGCAAAACCTACAGTCCTAAGGCTATACTTCCGGCGTAGTAGGTCCCCGCCCAGCTGAAGCGCAGAACCCTTAGCCCATTCTTCGTCAATAGTTACTTCGAGTTCTTTCACCTCAATGACCTTCTTAAAATAGATTTATTAACCGGGCTTACACATGACTGTTTCCACATGGGCACTCCTTAAGACAACAGGTCAATGATAAACATTGCGTAAACTTTGGATGCCGCCACTAGATCATCTATCTTAACATGGTCATTAACAGAGTGGGCATTAGTTTCATCACCAGGGCCAAAACCAATGGTTGGAATCTTAGCAACAGCATTTAAATAGCTGGCATCTGTACCAAACGTATACTTGGATAGTTCTGGCTTTTTCCCCAGTACATACTCAGCAGAGTCCTGTAGTACTTTGACCACTGGTTCTGTCGGGGATATGTAGGCAGGGGGTGCTAGCTTGCCTGTTTCCACATCGGCATCAAATTCTGGGTCCTCTGCTTTTAACTTATCTATGATAGCCCTAAACTCTGCTTTTGTCTTCTCCAGCGTATCACCAGGAATTATACGCCTATCAATCGAAATAGAACATAGGTCAGGAATAACATTTAATTTACCCGGCTGGCAAGTAATATTCGTAACTGCTTGGGTAGTGGTGCCAAGAAATTCATGGGCGGGCAGCTTCACATTTGAAATGGCTTCAATCATCTTAGTCATCTTAATGATAGCGTTGACACCCCGTAAAGGATTGCTGGCATGTGCTGATTTACCCTTCACTGATATATCAACCCCTATTCTTCCCCGGGAGCCTAAAGAAATATTAAGATTTGTAGCCTCACCAACTAATGCTATGTCTGGTCTAAGCATGCCTTTCTCTATAGTATATTTCGTTCCTTCCTGTAGACCATTCTCCTCTTTCACTACCATGGTAAGAATAACAGTTCCTCGTAATTTGACATCGGCTCTCCCTATAGCATCCGCAGCCATCAGTATTGCTGCTACAGAGCCCTTCATATCACAAGCACCGCGACCGAAGATTTTATCGTCTACAATCTCAGCTCCAAATGGGTCAAACTCCCATAGCGACCTATCTCCTACAGGCACTGTATCAATGTGACCATTATAGAGTAGAATAGGACCCCGACCACTACCCGTAATCTTGCATATCACGTTTCCTGCCCCGTCTATCTCGACATTTTCCAAACCACTTTCCCTCAGCTTCTTAGCTATCAGTTCTGCAACTGCTTTCTCTTCTCCACTGGGACTCGGCGTCATAATAAGCTCCCTAAGGAGCTCTACCGTCTCACCTCGTCTATCATCCAATATTCTTAATACCTTATCTTTCATCTCTGACATATTAATCACTTTCCTACAAGAACACCAACAACTGCATATGACTATCTGGAGGGCGTTACAAATTTGCCATATCCAGACTTCCCAATTACCTCTCCATTCTCCATGACGACCTCTCCTCTAACCATGGTAAGAACCGGCACCCCTTTTACCTTTAAACCATCGTAGGGAGTGTGTTTCTGCTTGGAATGGAGTTTCTCAGCCTGAATTACATATTCCTTCTCCATATCCACAATAACGACATCGGCATCAGAGCCCACCCGGATCGCTCCTTTCTGAGGGTAGATACCAAATATTCTGGCCGGATTTTCACAGATTAATGAAACTAATCTTTGGATAGAAACTCTACCCTTGTTAACTCCCTCACTGAGCATAACCGGCAGCATTGTCTCAATACCGATGGCTCCGTTGCCGGCTTCCCATATATTTGCCCACCCTTTTTCCTTCATCTCCTTGGGATGAGCACCGTGGTCAGAACCGAGGGTGTCAATTTTCCCATCAGCCAGTTGTCTCCAGAGCCTTTCGGTTTCTGGCTTAGACCTGGCTGGAGGAGCAAACTTGATGTACGGTCCCAGCCTATCCATGTCATCTTCACTCAGAACGAGGTAGTGCGGCCCGGATTCACAGGTGAGTGATTGTCCATCAACCTTTCTCTGATAAATTAAATCTACGCCTTGGGGGCAACTAACATGGACAATGTGAAGATGGCACCCCGCTTCCTTGGCTAACATTGTTGCTCGCGAAATTGCCTCGACTTCTTCTATGACAGGTCGTGCCTCAAAAAAAGCGCGAATATCCTTCCTACCCTCAGCCTTTAACTTATTCTCAAGGTGGTTAATTATGGCTTCATTTTCAGCATGCACAGTTATAACTGACTTACAGTCAGCAATTACCTTAAATGCTTCGAGTAACATACCATCATCCAAAATCTCAAATAGACCGGGAACAGAGCCTGCCATCATTGCCTTAAAACCAATAGCTCCAGCCTCAACCATCTTTGGGATCTCGTCGATGTTCCCTGGAACTGCTCCACCATATAGGGCAAAATCAACCAGAAACTTTTTTGACGCAACCTCTTTCTTTTCCTCAAAGGCTTCAAGAGTGGTAGTCGGCGGAATGGTAAGCGGCATCTCCATAGCTGTTGTTACCCCAGCTATGGCCGCTGCTGTTGACCCGGCAATGAAGTCCCCAACCTCTGACCTCCCCATGTCTTGCATGTGAACATGCTCGTCAACGACACCGGGTAAAACAAGATTCCCCTTAGCATCAATCACTTTCTTGGCATTAGGCAACTCTTGATCCTTGGCTATAGCTACAAATTTACCTTTATCTATGGCTATTCCAGCCTCGAGAATAGAGTTCGTAGTCACTACTTTGCCATTTTTGATCACAACATCTACTTCCACTTGAATCCTCCCTTAATTGAATATTGCTGGAAATTCATCTATTGTATACTAGCGTTACATTAATTACCCCATAGTTTGTCACTCCTTTACCTTATTGGTAACAGGTTTCGCGTCAGGTTATCACCCAATGCTTGTTCATTAGCGGAAATCTACATAGCTCGGATGAGCAATCATAACAATTCCAAGTTCGGATTTGAGGCAGCTGTGCCCCTTTTGACAGCTCCACATACTTAATTGCCTCGGTGACCTGACCCTTGCTACCCTTTATGACTAAGACTATAGCCCCCTCAGCGCCACCCAGTCCTCCAGCAGCAATCTCTTGGGAAGCTGCGGCTGAACCGCCAGGACTATCAATACGCAGCACCAGCGCCCTTACCCCACCATCAGTTTCAGCCTTCCTTAGGTAGTCCCTCACCAGTTTCGGTGTAATGCCGCCGGTTGTCAGCAGTCCCTGCTGGCTGGAGCCAGCGATGG
>Ga0114920_10000687_pt1 | contig 14750 bp, 14 predicted proteins | sample ChitaG_FD_88683 | JGI IMG/M metagenome (GOLD analysis project Ga0114920, IMG submission 88683) | Deep subsurface microbial communities from South Pacific Ocean to uncover new lineages of life (NeLLi) - Chile_00310 metaG | ecosystem: Environmental > Aquatic > Marine > Oceanic > Sediment ... | reverse complement strand
CGGATCTCATCACAACAGTTATAACCCATATTATTAATCCTCCCTCCAAAAATTGACACATAGGTTGCACCAGCCAGGGCAGCAAGAAATCCTTGCTGCGCACTCATCATGGCAGTTACATTTAATCGGATATTTTGTTTTGTCTCGAGCTCATGGATAGCTTCGAGGTTTTCCAATTCGCCATTAGGCCCATGAATCGGTATTTTGACAACAATATTTTCAGCCCACTGAGAATATTCTATTGCTTGATTAATCATTTCTTCATAATCATTCGAGGTTACTTCAACCGATAAGACGTATGGAGCAATTATTTTAGATATTTCTATTGACTTATCCTTTATCTCTTTTTTGCCACCCCTAACGCCATCTTTAAGTAATATGGAAGGATTAGTAGTAACTCCTCTAATAATTCCCATTTTCATATATTTTTCTATTTCTTTAATGTTTCCCGTATCTAAAAAAATTGACATTACGTCCTCCCATTTAGAAAATATCTTTTTTATTCTTTGCAATTATTTGTTATAAGATTATTTTTCTAGATATAAATAGCGCAAGGCTAATTTATAGACTCTCTTTTGTTAAAGATTCCCATTTATTACTTCTTTGCATAATTCTAGGATCAGAAACAATAAGATGCCATATTATTCCCTGGAATGACTCAGTATGAGGAGTAACAGTATTAGGATTGACAGTCGAAATAATCAAGCAAGCGTCTGCGACTTTAGCTGTAAAACCTCCATCACGACCAACAACTCCGATTATTTTCGCATTTTTTGATTTAACATATTCTAGTGCATAGACTATATTGGCACTAATATTTCTTTCCTTGTCTCCTCCACCTACCGAAAAAACAAAAATGCCATCTTTTTCATTTAAATGGCTTTCCTTAAGCCATTCGATAAAAGTCGTATGCCAACCCTCATCGTTGGTGCGAGCAGTCAACTCTGACACATTATCTATTGGAGTATATGACTCGATTCCTGCAATTTTTCTGCAATCGTTTACAGCATGGGAACAATTACCAGCACTACCACCAACGCCCAAGAAAAACAAACGCCCTTTTTCCTCTCGAATTTTCAACATCAGCATGATTATTTTCTCAATTATCGACCTATCTATTCGGCTAAGGATGGATATAGCTTCATTAAGATAATCAGCAATAAACGACATAGGCATTTCCCCTTAATTCTTATTTTTTCTTATTATTATTCTTGCGTAAGAACTTAATAAATTTTCCTGAAGGAACTCTTGGAAAAGCCTTTTTGATTCTCCACTCCGATTGCGCAGCATGTATTCAATAAATTTTGGAACTTTGATTTGTGAATTGTGTTGAATCGCCTTCTCTACAATTTCTACGTCAAGGATACCAGGAGTGCTGAATTCAAGGCATTCAAAATTATGTCTCTTTAATAGAGCTCGCAAGCCTTCTACTGAAAATACGTTCAGACGGTCAGGGGGAAAAATGTTTTGCGCTTTATCCCAGAGAGTCTGAAGATCAAAGCCAGAAATCAAAATATCGGTCATGAAACAAAGACCGTTTAGCTTCAACATGCTATATAGTGCCTTAAAAAGCTTATCAATATCCGCTACCCGGTCTGCTACTTCAAAGGTAGTAATAACATCAACCTCTTCCTTTAATACATTAGTATACAATGGAGTGTTAACCACATTAATACCAGCACTAAGTTTAACATTATCCAGATAAATATATGGATTGAGTAAAGTTTTTCTTTTAAAAGATTGATTATTCATCAATTCTTCTATATATCCGTATTGTTCTGTATTAACATTAACAATATGGGATGCTTCTGGTAAGTATTCCTGTGTTGAATCCAGAATCCATTGAAACCGGGGCTTGATAATCTTTTCTTGCCTTTTTTGTCTTGTACATTTTAGGAGTTCACTATGCCAGAATTTCCTGGCCGTTGATTTTTTATAGTAATTATTTAAAGATTTATCATCAGGCCTTGGAGATATGTAAAGAGTAGAACAATTTGCACACTCCACATACCTCATCCCAAATTTTGAAAAAGATGACGTTTTTTCTTTTTCATGACATCCTGGACAATTGCAGTTTTTAACATTATTATCTTTTAAAAAAAAGGTTTTTATATCCTTCTCTGTCAGCTGAATGTACTTCTGTAAAAGATTTAAAGGTTTAATGTCAATCTCATTATATTCATCGAAGATCACAATTTTTCTCATTTTTCAAAAACCTCCATAGAATGATTAGTAGCATCCCTATATGCCTTTTCTATAATCTCCACAACCTTTAATGCGTCCTCAGATGAACTACTTGTAACTGGGATCCTCTGATCTATACATTTTATAAATTCTTCAACCTCCAAATCCCAGGATAAATCACGATCAAAATAAGTTATCTCCTCTGTTGGATTCCCTATTGCAGCAGCTTCATCTTCAAACTGCCTTTTTCCGATGATTATTTTCTCTTTCCCATAGCTCCCTGATTTTGAGAGAAGGCCTTCCACAATTACGTATCCATTTTCGAGTGTGATATCTAGCTTGAAGGTATGCTTCCACATTGTTGCTGAAGAGTGAAGAAAAACATTCTGTCCTTTTTTATTTTGCAGGATGACATATGCATTATCTTCTACATTTAATTTCCAAAAAGAATTACTTAAAGAACATTTTACAAATTCAAAATCACCGCAGAAATATCGAAATAAATCCATCATATGAATCCCCTGATCTAATAATATTCCTCCTCCTGAAATATTTTTCTTAATACGCCAGGAATTGGGGAAATTTATACCCCCGGATTTTCCATATATGCCGCGCATATTTATAATTTTACCCAGCCGTCCAGTATCTATTACTGCCTTAGCCCTGATAACTCCTGGATGGAACCGATGATTAAAACCAAACATTAGTTTGACAGAGTTGTTTGTTTTTTCGGCATTAATAATATTTTTAATATCGTCAACATTGCGTCCAGGCGGTTTTTCGCAAAACACATGTTTGTTCATATTTATGCTTTTTATGCAAATTTCTGGTGAGTAACAATTTGGTGTACATACAAAGACGAGATCGATAACTTCCTGGAGGAGTTTTTTGTAAGAATTAAATACCTGACAGCCCTTAATTTCTTTTCTTACACGAGCGCTAGTATCACAAATACCTATGAGTTTCAATCGTGAATTACGTTCAATTACATTTCTTCGAATCTTCCCCATATAACCGTAACCAACAATACCACACTTCAGTAGTTTGTTCATTCCCTTAACTACTTTCTCTTAAAAATATAATTATACACGCTATGCATAGGCATGTCAGATTTAATTAATGGGCTTCGTTCTTTTTTCATTAATCGAAGTCCATAGAACTCAATCTGGTTAATGATCTGTCTATCTTCATTTAAATTCTCGCACAGCTCCACGAGAACCGATTTCAAGCGTGAATCTTTAAGAGTTTTCACGCTCCCTTTAATAATTTTAGATTCGAGGCCGTCTACATCAATTTTGATATGGTTGGGGAAAAGGTCGGGAAATATCTCTATAAACTGATCTAAAGAGTATGAAATCACACTTTGTTTAAAGACAGGTATAAATTCTTGATTCTGCCAATCCATGCTATTGCCAAAAGTACAAAGCGCTGCCCCGGCTGAAAAATTGGATACATAGAGAAAATCTAGGTTATGGGCGTCGGACAATGCAATACAGAGAGCCTTGGCATTATCTGCTAAATTATTCAGGAAAAAATTCCTGTTCAGTTCGGCATAATTTTGTGCGTCTGGCTCAAAAGCAAGAACCTGAACACCTTTCATAGCGGCGTAGACAGAATAAAGTCCAATATTTGCCCCGATGTCAAAAAATACTTCCCTTTTTTTGAAAGTATCAATCCAATCGATTGTCTCAGGCTCCTTAGTAAACATTGTCTCAACTCTCCAACGAACAATTGAATTGGGGCAATGGAACAGATAATCAACTCCAAGATGAGACAATTTACAAATGGGCAATACCCTTTCAAGAAAATGGGTCTGAATTTTCCTTGGGTTATTTAGTCGAAACCCCTTGATAATCCCATCCGCTAACAAATTAAACACTTTGCTTTTGAGACTCAACTGTATTGTCCTAAGATAAACGAAGCTTATTAGCACAAATTTCGATGAAGGATTGGATATCTTTCCTTTTCATGCCAAAGACAGTAGGGAAATAATATGCAAGGCCAATAACCAGCAGAGAATAGAAAATACCTGCCAAAAATAATCTGATAATCATGTCCGAATGAAGCCCCAATATATGATCTGCACTAAGACTAGCACCATAGGCAAGGATGAATAAACACCCTATACTTAATATTTGGTGCCTCAGATACCAAAAGAATGAAAATTTGAGTAGTCGTGAATTGAAATAAAGCTGGACATTGACGACAAGGAATTGCAAGGCCACCATTTTGATTGCCAACCCTGTAGCCCCTGCATTAATTCCCCAAGCCATTTTAGGGGCAATTAAAAAATATGTTACAGGAATGCCCAGAAGCATCATGACTATCCCAATGTTACGATATAGACTTGTCTGCTCTGTTGCATAAAATACCGACCCACTCAATTGTCCATAGGTTTGATGGATAGGGTAGAAAGACATGATGGACACGGCGAGAACTGCATCAGTAAAATGAGATCCGGCAAAAATATGGATTAATTTGTTCGCTTGAACCGCCATAAAGCAGGCGAAGAACGCAACTAGCGAGTACAGCATTGGAATATAGCGTCGAAAGAGATTTTTCATGAGAGGTATATTTTTATTGCTAAATGCTATCGAGAACTCTCTCATAATCAAAGGTGTCATAGATCCCGTAAAAAAGAAACAGATGGCTCCCATCTGATATGAAAGCCCAAAAAAACCCTGTTCTACCGATCCTGCAAATTTTTGAAGTAGCCAACGGTCGAATATATTTGCAAGAAAAGCAACTACCGAATAAACTATCAAAGGACTTGAGTAGACGTAAAACTCTCTGCCATAAGCAGCTATTTCATTCCGAGAAAGATTCGAAGTTTTCCATAAAGATTGTTCATTATTTTTTAAGACTTTTATCCAAAGGAGGCATAGAAGCAACAGGATTACGTAATGATAGATAAAAAGAGTTGTGAGGTTTAACGAATTTAAAAGAAATAATCCCAAAATCATACAAATGGCAAAAACCTTTTGTCCAATACGGGCTTTTTCCGACTGGACAGTAAGCCCATATGCATCTGTCGTTTTGTTAATCACGTCGGAAATCCACACCCATAAGGCCCACAAGGCGGCTGCGCAAATAAAGATCCATTGTTGGTCTGGCCAGAGATATTTCTCAATAGAAGAAAAATAGCTACCTGCAAGAAAGAAAGATGTTATAACGGCAATAGCCAACACGAAATAAGAATAAAATATAACCAGCTTATGCTCTTTGGATCTTTTAGACAACTTGGTATAAAATGCAATGGATGTTCCCATGCTACAAAGTCCAACGAACCTTGAGAAAAAGTTAGTCAAAAATGAATAATTCCCGTACAAGGTTGGACCTAGTGTCCGGGGAACAGTAGCATGGATTATCAGGCTTGAAACAATAGTAACAAGATTTGCTAAAACTTTCCAAAAATAGCGCGTCCCAAGTGAATTTTGGGCACTTGTGGTGATGTAACCATTTGGAAAGGCGTTGTTAGGTGACTGGCTATTTTGTTGTGCCATTCGAATTGACTCGTAACGAGCAGGAACTACTTCCATCTAAGTTGAGAGTGGCTCCGCTTATAAGGGAAGAGGCATCGGAAATAAGAAACGACGCAACCAATTTATATTCGGCTTTCTCCATCAACATTCCCAAGGCGATAAGATAGACGAGCTTAATTAAGAAATTGTCTTATTGACCATATTCATCCAGAATGTTAGGCAAGCCGTCTTTTACTGCTTCGGGACTGGTAATGTCCACACGCCTTTTTTTTCTAGTTTCTATAAGTGTTCTTCGAGTGTTGAGAGGTTACTTTTTGGAACTCATGACTCTCTCCTTGCTTGGTTTTATTATACGTAAACCATAGCTTAAGAAATATCACAAGTTGTCCAAATTTAGTTGAAACGAAACAAGTTTAACTCCATTGGCAAAAAGGTCCAGGCCACGCCTTAGGCCTATCATTATTTTCAATAGGTGCATTGTCGCCAAAACTGCTCTTAATATCTTTTTCATTGTCTCCGTCCATTTATTTGTTTATCCACTTTGGCTAAGCCAAAAAGCTCCATTCTCCATTCCTTCATCCAATTCTTTGAGGTTCGAGCGAACCTAGAACAGAACTTGTTTTTCGCTTCTTGTATTTCAGGTTGTTGCCACCAAGTCTTGGTGTCGTGGTAGATCTCATTCATCTTGGCCGCTGCAGATTCCGTATTGTCATGGAGGATTCCTGCCTGCCGAAGGACGTCATAATAAGGTTGCGCTGAGGGTCTAAGTTCAAAATGATTCGGGTTCCACAACAAAACCGTTGGAAAATTCGCCACAAAGGCCTCAAGGCAAGGAGTCCCATTAGGGGCAGTAACTAAGAGGCGGCTCTCGTTCATTTGATTAAACATTGAAATCGAATAACCTTTGTAATACTCAATTTCTGGAAATTCCTGCGACCAACGTTCAATCTGATTCCAATTCCGATCATTCGGAAAGAGCCGTACCAACAGCAATTTTCGCACTTCATCAGTAAGGCTCCGTACAAAATTAAACTGGTCATTCAAATAACTAATCATGCCCGTGGAAGATACCGGAACACTAAACATTTTATAGGCGAATCTTGGAAAAGCAAAAGTCGTCATCAATATCCTTCCGTCGTATTTTGGCTTCACAACGCTTTTCACTATGTTAAATTTAGCAGCCGATAGAGGTTTTGTGTTCTTATGCTTATCCGATTGCCAACCCCATGTATAAAATTTGTCAAAGATTTTAATTTGATGTTCTTCTTCTTGATTCCATAGATTCAGCCCATAATTGGATCCATGTTGAGACTCGACAAACTTACATCCATGATCAACATGATAAGCAGACCAGAATTTGAATCCTTCATCGACCTCAAAGGAGATGGATGTAAAAATTAGACGGGGTTTCTTGGGATATACATTGAGCGCGCGCTGATTCATCTCATGATAGCCTTCCAAATAAACTGAAGGCATCTGTTCTTGAATCATCTGAGCAAGCATTTTTTCAAATTTATTGTGGCAGGAGCGAAGAGTAAGTTTGGCCCTAAAATCAAAATCAAGTTTCGATTCAGGAGGCAATATAACAGGAGGAGGAAAATAAGGCAATTGACCCATGGACAGCTGAAGACGAAATTGATCTTTTGGATATAGGGCACTAGAAACCAAAATAACTCGATTGAAATAATTAGGTATGTAGCAGCTATATCCTCTAATAAGCTTTTTTAAAAATTCCTTGAAAGAAAAGGAGGTTGATTTTTTGGGGCTTTTTTTTATTTCTATCTTATGGATCCCGGATGTCACATTAAGTCTATCAAAAGGTATCTTTTTTTTTCGTTCAATAATCTGGCTAAACAAAAAATGATTGTATTCATCACTATCGAAATACCTGGCAAGCTCCAGATTATCTCTCAACACCCATTGAGTCTTATCATATTTTCCAATGATGGTATGAGTGACCTTACCGGATTTTTCAGCTTTAAGTATGGATTGGTATCGATCGAAGAATATGTTGATAAAAAAATAAAGCCATGGGCCGATGATAATTCGCCAATAGCGAAGTGAATGATCCACAGCATGAAGCTTATTTAATTGGTTGGCTAACTGGCTGAGGATATGTTCATAGATTCGGTTGAGATACAAATAGTCTTTGTAAAGTTTCTGACGGTCATCCCAATGATAAGGCAATACCTCATATGAAAGGTGCTCCCAAGAAGCTTTCTTAGAAAAAAGTTTGCACCACTCACCTAGAAATAAAATTTTCCCCTTTGTTTTCCAAAATTTCTGGTCAGCAGTTGTGATCAAGAACATTTTGAAAAACTTCCTAAAATAGTATCGCACAAACCAACACTTGCTAATTGTTTTTCATAAGCTGTAAGGAGTTCATTAGAATCAAGAAAATGCCACTTTCTATGTCCTCCCGGTTTACCGTTTACAAGCCAATAAAGATGGTTTGAAAGTGGATATCTTTGGATTTGTTTAATATAATTCACATGAAGCCCTGCTGATTCAGCTAATTTTGATAGGGTATGCGGAGTAAAAAGGAAGAGATGACAGCTCCAATAGGTAAAATGTGAAAATGCTTCATTCTGATATAATTTAAGTAAAGCATCATTTGCGTTGGGAACTTCAACAATCAACTGCCCATCCTTATTAAGCTTTTCTGTCAGTCGCTTAAGAAGAAGAGTTGGGTCAGTAATATGTTCCAGTACATGAAAAAGAATTATGACATCATAAAACTCAGTTACTTCATCAATAGATGCAAATACCTTAAGTCCTACTTTTTGGAAATGGAACTTTAAACGTTTTTAAATATCTATCCCAGCAACGTGAGATGCTGTTTCTTTTGCACGCAATAAAAAACCACCATTGCCGCAACCAAAATCAAGGACAGTTTTATTTTCTATCAAACGTCTGATAAAATGATAACGTCTTTAATCATCCCATGCTGTTTCTTGCATCCAAACTTTTATATCTATTTTCTTCCCTTCATGCATCTTAGACGATTCATAAAAATCTTTACTAATATGTGAAAATGAAGATAAAAAAATTAAACCACATGAGGGACATTCCATAACTTCTAAATCAGGATTATCTCTCACTTTTCCACGTCTTTTCTTAAACTTCTTTTCCCCACAAAGATAACAAGATTTTTGCCTAACCATTTTTATGGTATTTTATCTAATTGTTATATTTTTTTGAAAAATGATGTGATAAAAATTATCACAAGACAGTTCTACCACCATCAATAACTATATTCTGACCTGTCATATATGAAGAAGCATCTGAGCAGAGGAAAATGATTGCCGCTTTGTATTCGTCTATATTAGCCATACGCCCCATAGGAATTAAATTGGTAAGCCTCTTCACAAATCTTTCAGGTTGATTTGTATATACTCCACCAGGCGATATTGCATTAACCCGAACATTTTTATTAGCCCAATAAGTAGATAAATACTTAGTAAGGCCTATAAGCCCATGTTTTACAACTGAATAGGTTACAGGCTTTACTGGTTGTTGTTCATCTGGGATTCTCCCCTTTCGATAAAGCCTCTGATCAGGTGATATTACACTCAGGTCCGAAGCAATATTAAGAATCACTCCCCCACTATGATCAGCCATATATGATCCAATAACCTGACTACAAAGAAAGGCACCTGTCAGTCCAACAGAAATATCTTTATTCCACAATTCAAGCTTATAGTTTTCAACTCGGCTCCGACTATCACCCTGTCCAGCTTTTACCTTGGGATCATTTGCCGCATTATTTATAAGAATATCTATATTATTGAAAAATGAAAGAATATCAGTTAGCCCTTTCCTTACTAGATCGAGGTTGGTGATGTCTATATTCATTCCCTTGGATGGAATGTGATATGTTTTTTGTATTCTCTCAGCAAGTTTGACAACATTATCTTTATCAATGTCCCATAAAATTGGAATGCCACCTGCTTCGGCTATAGCCTCGGCGTGTTGTTGACCCAGAAGTCCCGCCCCTCCGGTGATAACTGCAACATGATTATCTAGACGGAATTTTTGCAAAGTTTTTTTCACAATCTACTCCATTACTTTCCGGTGGACACTTTTATATCGGTACCCTTTGCCATCGATTCTTTTGTAGCTTCTACAATAGTCAGTGAAGCTCTTGCTGCTTCCAAATATGTCTTACTATCTGAGCGGCTGAACTTTTCCAAGAAGTAAGAAGCCTGAGAGAAAAACATAGCATCATTAGTGTATTCAGGGTCAGAAAGAACTTTTTTATCGTTATTTTCATAGTTGCTTATAATTAGTCTATTGCCATCCATTTTCCATTCAATATACCCCTTTGTACCAGCAATATATAAGTCTCTAAGATTATATCTCTGCATAAAACATAAATTTACCTGCACTACAAAATCTTTGTATTTAAGCGTTACATGAGCTGTATCTTCTACATCAAGTTTAACTTCAGAATAATTCCCTCCGGCACAATAAACATACTCAGGCAGCCCGAAATACCAATAACATAGATCTAACTCATGTATTTCTGTAAGCAGGACACCACCCCCAAGGTCACTCCTGCATGCATAAAGATTCTTAAAGTCTTCGTAAGGATGCCAGGCAGGAACATAGGTACAAACATTAAAAACAGCAGAAATAATTTCACCTATTCTATCATTTGAAATAATTTTTTTAATTTTTTTGAGGTAGGTGTGGAACCTTCGTTGAAAAGATACAAAAAAATACAACTCGTTCTTCAATACTATCTCTTCAAAATCCTTAAAGCCAACTAAGTTGTGTGAAAAAGGCTTTTCAACAAATATATTTATATTTCTTTGAGCGGCTTTTTTTGCAACATCAAAATGTAGTGACGACGGCGTTGAGATTACTACCAAGTCAGGATTATTATCTAAACCTTCTTCAAGGGAATTAAAAAGCTTGATATTGTATTTCTTCTCAATAGCAGAATCATTGTTTACTGAAAAATCACGATTGAGCAGAGGAGTTTTCCTTATTGAACGATATGCTGAAAATTCTGTTTCTAGGGGCAAAAACTCCCTAAATATTCGTAAATGTCTTTGTCCTGCACCTCCAAGGCCCACAAGAAATATTTTTCTAATTTTCATTTTCTGAAGCCTCTCTGATGAAAAAATCAACAAATAACTTGTTATACTTAGCAGTCCTTACAGGATCCCTTCCGCGAACTGTTTCAAAAGTATAAGGACCACCATATCCTATTGCTGATAAGGATTTAAAAACCCTATAAAAATTAACTTTCCCTGTACCTAACAAAACGTTATCATGCTGATCATTTTTGTCTTTTATGTGAACATGGCGTATTTGTTCACCAAGTAATTGAATATCTGAATAGATATCATGTCCACAAGAAATTCGATTTCCGGTATCAAAGACACATTTTATATTGGTATGATTGAGATATTTTAATAGCCTTAGCAGAGTTTTGCCGTTAAGAATTATTTCGAGACAGACTAAAATATTATTTTCTTGGGCAACACTAGCTAAATTTCTAAGGATATCCTTATACTCTTCAAAATTATTTTCATTAAGTTCGCTTTTTTCAAACAGTGGCAGAATCATTTTTTGTACTCCCAGGATTTTTCCTTGCGCGATGAGTTTTAGAGTCTGGTCAAAGGCACTGGTGTCATCTATAAGCGAATGGTCGATAATATAATCGTTACAAAAAGCGTACAAAAATAAGTTATTTTGCTTGCTGAGAGCTTTTATTCTCTCAATACCTTCTTCAGTCCAAATAGGATTATTTTCGTTATTTTGTCTCTCAGCTATTAATTCTATATAGTCATATCCTAATGAAGAAGCAAGAAAAAACTCCCTATCCCACTGCTTCTGTGGGAACCACTGTAAACAACCTTCAGGGGATTGAATTAGTCGACCCTGTACTATACCAAATTTAATATTTCTTTGCTTCGGCATTTCGGTGTATGTGTTCTAAAATTTATATGTTGACTTAAGAAACAGGTAGAGATTTTTTATCTTATTCATCTATGTAACAAGTTATAAGGAATTCTGAAAATGACGGCTAATTTAAAAGTATGTTTTATTTATCAAGACTCGCTATCAATTTTCTCAGAATTTCTGTTTTTCGCTTGGCAACATCTATATTTCTGTAATTTGTCTTGAATTGCATGATTTTAGGTTGAATCTCTTCAGCAATTGGACAAAGGCCTTTTTTGTACCTAATCCCATTAATTTCTAGATCTTTGAAAACAGGCTCGAGATAAGGAATCTTGCATGCTCCATAAAATCCATCCCCATCCATTTCTTTATATTTATTATAAAATTCCTTCCATGAGAGGCCTATTTTCTCATCTCCATAATATCTTACAGCATAAGTATAATAGGAATGTACATATCCTTGAGGAACCTTCTGTTTAACTATCCAGTCGCAGCCTTCAATAGCTTCGTCAAACATCCTAGCAACAGTCTGTCTTCTGGATACTAGTGTATTTATGCGTTCAAGTTGAGCTAGTCCAATTGCGGCAGACACTTCAGTCATTCGATAATTAAAGCCTATTGAATCAAAACGCTCATAATTTGGATCTTGTACCTCAGAAATGGATAGCGATGTGCGACCAGCAGCGGCAGTTAGATGCTTATAACCGATGCCAGCAAATTTTCTTGCCTTCTGAGCGAGATTTTTATCGTTTGTGGCTATCATACCTCCCTCACTACCGCATGTTAAATGCTTTTTATTTTCAAAACTAAAAACTCCTATATGACCTAGTGTCCCTGCAATACGTCCCTTATACATTCCCAAGACAGTTTGAGCAGAATCTTCTATTAAAATTATATTGTTTTCTTTAGCTATTTCCATTATGGGATCTATATCTACCGGAAGTCCTTGCAAAGAGACTGTTATAATCGCCGTTGTTTTAGAAGTAATCTTCTTTCGAATATCATCAGGGTCAACTGTCTGAGTCTCATAATTCACATCTGCAAAAACAGGAGTTGCGCCAACATGAATTGTAGCATAGGCATCCATTATAACAGTAAGGGCAGGACTGATTACCTCATCTCCAGGATCTACGCCAGCGGCAACCAGAGCAGCATGCAGCCCCGATGTTCCGGAATTACATGCAATGGCATATTTTACGCCCATAATCCTACAAAACTCTTCTTCAAATCGCATGGTCCAAGATTTCTTTTTATTATCTGGATTGTCCGAATCCATCGCCTGCAGTACATATTCCATTTCTTTTTCATTATATTTGCCATATAGGTTTCTTGTAAGATCAATTGCCATAATAAAACCTCTTAAGTGAACTAAACCTATTCTTCTATATTTTAATCTGAATTGGTAAGTTGTTATGCAAAATCGAAAAACTCAGTGTTTAGACACAATAATATCTTCATATCAGACCTTTTTTGCAAGTTGTTTTTCTTTCCATTCAAAGTTACGAAACCAATTGATCTTGAAAAGATCAGGGTTGAGGCGGAATAGCTCATCTACTTCCTTCCGGGATACAAAGCTACCCATAATACGCTGTATAGTGCGCAGTAACCAATAATCCTCTTCGTAATCCAGAGTCAGGCGTATCTGAAGTGGATTGGTTTCTTCTTCTGGAAGCTTGGTTGACCTTAAACCTGGAACTTTTTCTATAAAGTACCACATCATTTCTGTATCTTCGTTATTATCTGTTAATTCACAGGCCTTAGCAACCAGATCTCTAGTCAAGGAATAGCCCACACTTGCAGCACCATTCCTTGAAGAGTCGGTAGGATATACAACATCATAACCTTCGGCAAGAAAGGCAAAGCTCTTGTGTATGAGCTTGTCGTCAAAGAATGGATCATCTGCATCTACTGTATGGAACTTATAAAATCCAAACATATTGCAACAATCAAGCCAGCGTTTTAATTTGTTCCTCACATTTCCACGAAAACATTTTACATTTTCCTTCGCTGCAATTTCTTTTAAAATATCATCCGCTGACTCAACAGTAGTACAAACAATAGGGTCAAGATCATAATATTTAGCTCTCCTTATAACATGTTCCAAAACATTCCCTTCACCAAATGGCAGCAAACATTTTTTAGGTAATCGTGACGATGTAGTTCTTACTGTAATAAAAGCTGGTATTTTCATTGGCTTTCAATCCTTTTCACGGAATTAGTTCTTGATTTATGCGTCTTACAGACAACTGTAGTTCTAAACGATAGATCCAATGATTTTTCTTTTTATAAATATTTTAATCTGGCCATTAAGAAAAAATAAACATCATTACCTTTTTTCTATCTGCACGTATCTAATCCTAAATTCTTCTTATTATTTTATTATTCCTCCCTTCTTTAAATTTATAATGATTCCTTCTACAGCCCAGAGATTTTCGTCTTCATCAATATCAAAATTGTACATCTGTGGTACAATCATCCTCTCCAATTTTTTACCATACCATTTTCCATCTAACAATATTTCTGTTTTATGAATATAAACAAACCCATTAGCTACAAAAAATCCTTTTTTCTTTTGTCTGGGAATATCATGAATAGTTCCCCACTCATAATGCTTACACAAATAGCCTGTTGCTAAAGAATCTGCGTTTTTAATAAACCTCTTAATTGCGTGGTCGATAATATTATTAATTCTTATAGGTGATGTTGGATTAAGCAGCACTATAATATCAGCCTTTATATGCCTTAAAACATGCCGGATAACCTCTATTATTACTGAGTTGTTAGATGCCAGATGAGAGGGACGCCGCAAAACTTCAGCTCCATAGTTTATTGAAATTTACACTATTTCATCATCTTCTGTGGACAAGATAAATTTATCAAGCAGTTTTGATTTTTGTGCAGCTTTAATAGACCAGCAGATTAGTGGATATCCACACAATTCGCTCAGATTTTTCCTTAGTATCCCTTTACTTTCCCCTCATGCAGGAATAATAACTAAGATCATTTTTTTACAAACAATTTAAGTGGCCCTCTTGGAGAACTTTTGAAGGAACTCATATTTTAATATACTCATTATTACAGCGTCATAACGGTGCTTGTCTTTATATGATAAATAAAAATCCCTCATCGTTCCTTCTTTTTTGAATCCGATCTTTTTAAGTGCCTTAATGG
>Ga0114920_10000686_pt1 | contig 14776 bp, 14 predicted proteins | sample ChitaG_FD_88683 | JGI IMG/M metagenome (GOLD analysis project Ga0114920, IMG submission 88683) | Deep subsurface microbial communities from South Pacific Ocean to uncover new lineages of life (NeLLi) - Chile_00310 metaG | ecosystem: Environmental > Aquatic > Marine > Oceanic > Sediment ... | reverse complement strand
CCTAGCGGTTCCAGTGCCCTTGTTTCACCACCTTGCTCCCCTTACTCCAGCACTATATTACTTCTTAAGATTATTTCACTGTTGGAACTTGAGTATAGTCCTCGTATAGGATTTTGTCAATACTTAAAAATAGAGATGAACGTGCGTGCCTGTAGAATATGGTCACAACTTTGGAGAGGGAGGCAGTATCGGTGACGCATTAGAGTAACAAACCGCTAATTTGTTACCTCCTCTTCAGGGAACCCGATAATTTAGCCTCAGCACTTTCAGGATTGACAGCTTCGGTTGTCGAGATTTTCATTGCACTTGTAGGAAATTACTCATGTTTAGTGCTAGAATATCCAAAAACACGGTCGAAGCATAACATATAGGCTTGGTCGAAAATGGAGAGTAAGTCTCAAAAATGGTATCATCCTGGTGGGAAACTCCGGGAACTGGGAGCTGACAATCTCACCGACAGCGAGCTTTTGGCAATCCTAATAGCACCAGGCATCAAAGGTAAGTCAGCTGAGGATACCGCGGCAGATATCCTTGGCAGCTTTGCCTCCACGTCTGCCACGCTCCTCGATGGTCGGATGATCGCTACCGCCGTGATAAGCCCGGTCAGTCCGTCAGCGTCTTCATGACATCATTTTAGTTTAGCGGCCGCCATCGCTGGTTATGCCTGACTAGCGCTCCCTAGTATCACACAGTAAGACCACATCACGCACCTGGCTATATGACATCGGCTAAGTTCCCGGAACAGTGGAGAAAAACCAAAAGAGGAGGTCATGTGTCCCTAATGACTGGACGAGCACAAAACTATTGACTGGCTCGTACAATTAGTGTTATTGTAAAATAAGAGTCTGGTGTTACTAGGGGTTTGTTAGATGAATGACGAGGCAGGCTTGGAATGCGAGATATAGTGATTCTAAGGGATATGAAAATAAATCTAAGTGAAAAAGAAGTCCTCAGATTACAAGGCTATAAGCCGAAAAGTGAAGTAAGAGACGAGGTTAAGGACATCTTGGTGCAGCAGATTCAAAACGGTTACAGTTTAATTGAACCCAAAGCAGTTTACACCGTTGCGATGGTCTTGGGGATGGGGGAAAACACGATAAAGTTGGAGGGAGATTTAATACTAAGTTGGAAATATGCGACCAAGGTTTGGAAAGATTCAGAGTATCTCGGGATAGCTATATGCACCATTGGCTCAGCGCTAGAAAATAGGGTTTCTGAACTCTTCAAGGAAGGTGAATATATCCAAGCTTTAATCTTGGATAGCATCGGTTCAGTAGCCGTCGAAGCCGTAGCAGATTAGGTTAATCATCTTATCTGCCAATTGGCCATCAGTTCAGGTGCTGTAACTGGACGGCGGCTAAGTCCAGGATATGGCAAATAGCTCTTAAAAGAACAAAGGAAAATCTTCCCATTTCTGCCTGGTGAAGAGCTAGGAGTCAAGCTCACTGAGCAGTATATGATGGTACCCAGGAAGTCAATTTCTTTTTGTGTTGGTATCGGCAGTAGGTTGCCTGGGAGGAGGGGAACTAATCCCTGCCAGTATTGCGATATGCTAGCTTGCCCATATCGGGCTAGAGAAAGAACCGGAAAGGAGAAGGAATGGACACTCTACAAGCAATAGCAGAAAACCTAAAGGAGGGTCAAGCTGCCAGGGTAAAGGAGCTGACCCAGGCGGCTGTGGATGAGGGGATAAGCGCCAGCGATGTGCTTGATAAAGGGCTGATTGGTGGCATGACTGTGGTGGGCAAACTATTTAAGGAAAACGAGGTATTTCTTCCTGAAGTAATGCAGGCAGCAAAGGCTATGGATGCCGGGATGGAGGTACTGGCACCATTGCTATTGAAAAGCGGCGGGCAAAAGGTGAAGGGAAAGATAGTACTGGGAACAGTGGCCGGAGATGTGCACAGCATAGGCAAAAATCTCGTGGGGGTAGTGCTAAGAGGAGCTGGCTTTGAAGTCACTGACCTGGGGATAAATACCCCTACTCAAAAATTTGTTGACGCTGCCCTGAACGGTGCCCAGATAATTGGTATGTCTGCCCTTCTCACTACTACCATGCAAAATATGAAAATCGTTGTGGAGGCTCTGGAGAAAGCAGGCTTAAAAGGGCGGACAAAGACAATGATTGGAGGCTGTATTGTAACTCAGGAATACGCTGACTCTATTGGTGCTGATGGGTATGCTCCAGATGCTGGGTCTGCGGTGGATAAAGCGCAAGAGCTTTTGGGATTAACCTGAAATTAGATAGGCATATCTTAGGAAGGAGAGAAAACAAAAATGGCAAGAGACTTTCTGGAAAGACTAAGAGGCGGTGAGGTCTTAATTGGCTATGGACCGGTACACACATTACTGGAAGAGGAAAAGGGACGTAATTTAGAAGGGCATTTAGCTCAGTGGATTGTTGAGCACCCTGAAGACTCCCTGAGTGTATTCAAAGCAATGTATGCCGCCGGATGCGATATTGGAAATCTAGGAACTCAGGGGAATAGTAGATATAGGTTAAAAGATTTTGGTTTAGAGGATAAGGTCTATGAACTAACCCTCAAGCAAACACAACTCGCCAAAGAGGTTACTCCGGAGAACTGCTATCTGGCCGGACTCATTGGCCATACTGGCACTTTCTTTCCGCCGGTGGGCGATATGACTGTTGATGAACTGTACAAAGTCTACGAAGAGCAGATAGTCCCCATGTTGGAGGGTAGGGTTGACCTATTCATACTCTCCGAGAACCAGACTGAGGCAATAGTAGTCGGCATAAAAGCAGTGAAGGACCACTGCGACCTGCCGGTGATAGCCCAAAATGTTTTCTACTCTGGCAAGAAGGGGCTTAGAACGCTGATGGGTTACGATGTCAAGTGGGCATCAGCCAGGCTTCAGGAGGCTGGGGCTGATGTTGTCGGTTCTTCCTGTGGTGGCATCAGCCCTATAGGGGATGCTCTTACCGTTGTTAAGGAGATGAGGCAAGGTTGTGATAGACCACTGGCAATGAGGCCTGATGCCGGCCTGGTTCAGTTGATTGATGGCAAGAATGTTTACCCGGTTACCCCGGAGCAGATGGCTAAAGAGGTTCCAGGCTGGATTGCTGCCGGAGCGTCAATTGTAGGTGGCTGTTGTGGAGCAAGCCTTAAACACATAGAGGCAATTTCGGCGGCGGTTAAAGGTAAGAAATAGTGCGGATTATCTTAATGCCTACCGGAGTGGGAAATTGTGAAGGTGGACGGCATTTCCAAAAACTATGGTTTTCAGCAGAAGTCCCTGTAATTAGTCTGGTTGGAAGTGACTATGAATAGTCTACAGAGGAAGGGGGGTTTTGATGGTTTTGAGCAGATTCAGAGTTGGAGTTGATATCGGTGGCACCTTTACCGATATTATCTTTATCGGCGATGACGGAACTGTTTTTACCAAAAAGGTGCTCTCAACCCCGGACGATTACAGCCGGGCAATAATTGCCGGTATTCAAGAAGTCATCGAAGAGCATGGTCTGAATGCCTCATATATCGAAGAGGTTGTCCATAGCAGTACCATTGTCACCAATGCTTGCATAGAACTGACGGGAGCTAAAATTGGTGTTATCACCACCAAGGGATTTCGCGACGTTCTTGAAATAGCTCGCGGCAGGATGCCGGTAATGTATGACCTTCTTTGGAGCAAGCCGGTTCCACTTGCCGCGAGGTATTTGCGGCTTGAGGTTGATGAACGTATCAATACAAAAGGAGAAATTGTCCGCCCGCTGGATATTGACGGGGCAAAAGCAGCTATAGATAAGCTTGTCTCATATAGTGTGGAAGCAATAGCGGTATGTTTATTTAACTCTCCTAAAAACCCGACTCATGAACAAAAGATTGGTCAATTGCTAAGAGAAAGGGCTCCCGCGGTCTATGTTAGCCTCTCCACAGAGATTATGCCTCTGTTAAAGGAATATGAACGGACCTCGGAGACAGCAGTCAATGCCTATGTTATGCCTCAGGTGGCGACTTACTTGAAATCATTGAGGCAGAGGTTAACCGAGGCTGGCGTGGAAGCACCGCTATATGTAATGCAGTCGAGCGGCGGTATGATAACCCCTGAGGTAGCCGCCGAGAGACCAATAGAGATAATTGAGTGTGGCCCCGCCAGCGGGGTAGTCGGCTCTGCTTATCTAGCTCAGCGACAGAATATTGGCAATCTTATCACCTTTGATATGGGGGGAACAACCACTAAGTCCTCAATTGTTGAGGACGGGCACTTCTCCCGCTCTCCGGAATACGAGGTTGGGGGAGGAATTCATCGGGCAAGCCGATTACTTAAGGGTAAGGGCTATGTGGTTAGAGTGCCATCTATCGACATTGCTGAGATTGGAGCTGGCGGGGGGAGTATCCTCCGGGTGGATGTAGGCGGCGCCCTTCATATCGGACCTGAGAGCGCCGGGGCAGTGCCTGGACCAGCTTGCTATGACCTCGGCGGGGAGGAGGCTACCCTGACCGATGTTAATCTCGTGCTGGGCTACCTCAATCCGAGTTACTTAGTAGGTGGCGAGCTCAAGCTAAACTCAGGGAAGGCCTTCCAGGTAATTGAGGAAAAAGTAGCCAAACCCCTCAGGATGGATGCTGTTGAGGCAGCCTATGGGGCATATTCTATCGCCAACGCAAATATGCTCCGAGCTATAAGGGCAGTTTCCTCAGAGCGAGGTAGAGACCCACGCAAATTTATTCTCTACGCCTTTGGGGGGGCTGGACCAATGCATGCCGTAGGGGTAGCTCAGGGATTGGGGATAAAGACGATAATTGTGCCGCCTGCCCCTGGGGTCTGTAGTGCCTTTGGGCTCTTATGTGCTGACATCGAGCGTCATTACGCTCAGGCTTTCTCCCATATATGGGAGGAGTCGGTGTTAGAGGCGCTGAACCATACCTTTGAAAGGATGAGGGATGAAGCTATCTCATCGGTGGAGGTATGGGGGGGACGCCCAAAGGTTGAGCCTCACCTCGAAAAGTATGTTGACCTCAGATATGAAGGGCAATCGTGGGAGCTGTCAATCCCGGTGCCGGCAGGAAAACTGGGGCCAGTTCAGATGGCGGCAGCGGCTGAAGACTTCGAGGAGGAGCATGAGAAGACCTACGGTCACCGCTTACCAGGCTACACCTTGCAGTCAGTCAACCTGAGGTTAGTGGCTACCATTCCCACAAAGCGTGTCACCGTGGGCACCATAACTGGTGGCACAGCCGGCTCAGCCAGAGCCACCAGGCAAGCTCCGGAAATGAGGAAAGCCTATTGGGGTAAGAGCTATGGGTATTTAGATACGCCAGTCCTGGAATTGGAACGAATTGGGCCAAGCCCAGTAGAGGGACCGGTATTGGTGGATTGCTATGACACTACTATTGTGATTCCCCCTGACTGTACCATCGCCACCGGGGACTGGGGGAATGTGATAATCAATATTAAAAGCGAGGGGAGTTAACATGGCCAGAGAGAAGATTGACATTATCGTTCTGGGACTAATTAACAACTTCTTGTATTCCCTCGTGGATGAGATGACTCTGGGGGTAGTACGCACATCGTTTTCCCCGCTCACCAGGGACGCCTTCGACTTTCAGTGTGGCATTTGCCACGCCAACGGTGAAATGCTTCTAGAAGGTGAGGGGACGCTGATACACTCGCTTGTTTACCCAAATCTTATCAGTAACTGGATGAAGACACACGGTGACTCTACATACCCTGGTGATGTCATCGTCACTAATGACCCTTACTCAGAAGCAGCCCATCTGCCCGACATTTACATGTGGCATCCCATTTTCATCGATGATGAGATAGTGGCCTGGACGGTGGCCGGTGGTCACCTGAGAGATGTAGGTGGTAGTACGCCGGGGAGTTGTGCCTGTGACTCTACAGAGATTTACCAAGAGGGACTAAGAATACCCCCGATGAAGCTATATGAAAGAGGCGTTCCCAATGAGACCCTCTTTGATATAATTAAGGTGAACTCGCGTGTTCCGATGATAGTAGTGGGTGATATAGAGGCCTATCGGTCGGCATGTCATGTGGGGGAGGAGCAGTTCTTAGAACTAGTCAGAGCCTACGGTTGGGAGTTCCTCAGTATCTACCTGGATGAGCTGTTGGATTACGCTGAGAGGCTAACGCGAGCTGAGATCAGGGCAATGCCTGATGGTGAATATGAGTTCACCGATTATCTTGATGATGATGGAATTGACCCTGGCTCGATTCCAATTCACCTTAAGATCACGGTTGCTGGAGATGAGATAACCTTTGACTTTACCGGCACCGCGCCCCAGGTGAAGGGGGCAATGAACAACCCTCTTGGCTCAAGTAGAGCGACCTGTATTAGTGCTCTGAGGGAGATGATAAGCCTTGACATCCCCCGAAACAGTGGCGCCTTTCGTCCGGTGACGCTCATAATACCAGAGGGGAATCTACTTAACCCAGGGTTACCAGCAGCCTGTGCCAGCAGAGGAGGAACCTTCGCCCGTCAGACCGATGTCATGCTGGGTGCACAGGCTCAGATACGTCCTGACAAGATACCGGCCTGTACCTCGAATTTGGATCACCTGCTTAATATAGGTGGTCGTGATAAGGAGGGCAAGCCCTTTATTCTCATCGAGACTGTTTGGGGCGGCTGGGGAGGCAGATCCCAAGCTGATGGTGTCGATTACAATACTCCCCCCATGCTGAATGGTGGCAACCAGCCCTGTGAGACGAATGAGGAGCTTTATCCCATTATGTATAACCAGTATGCCTATGTGGCTGATAGAGAGGGGGCTGGCAAGTATAGGGGTTCAGTGGCTGTGGTTCGGGAGTGGAAGTTTATCGGTGATGAGGCTGTCTTTCAGCTTCGGACAGATCGGCAGCGCTCTAGGACCTATGGTCTTTACGGTGGGGGGAGTGGGAAGCCTTCGGAGTCATTCATTAATCCAGACACTGAGAATCGTCATATTGGGAAGATAACCATGAACATAAAGAAGGGTGATGTATATCGGTTGATAACCTCAGGGGCCGGCGGCTGGGGCGACCCCCTTGAGCGTGACCCGGAGCTGGTATTGAAGGATGTACGTGATGAGAAGGTAAGCGTAAAGCGAGCCCGGGAGGCCTACGGAGTAGTCATCAACGAAGCTGCCATGGAAGTTAATATGGCTGAGACTGAGAAACTGCGGAGGAAAATGAAAGAGGACAAAAAGAGTGTCTAATAAGAAGCAATTAGAGAAGATTAGAGGGATGAGCCTGAAGGAACAGGAGCAGGTCATACGCAAAATCGAGCAAAGCGCTTACGAGTATGAGTGGTTCTACGGGGGATGCGGCCGAAGCACACTGCGCGCCCTACAAGAGGGTCTCGGCATTGGTGACGGCGAGACGTTTAGAGCTGCCACCCCCTTTTCTGGAGGGGCTCATAACAATGAGCTCTGTGGAGCCCTGGCCGGAGGAATTATGGCTATTGGCCTAGTCTATGCATCTGGGGAATTTGAACAGGGGAAAGTCGAGGAGCGACCCCTGTCGGTAAAGTCACCAGTGTATGAAAGAGCTGGGGAGCGGGCTAATAAGCTCTGCGACCGCTTCCGGGAGGAATTCGGTGGTCTCAGGTGCCGGGATGTAATGCAGAAGCTTCACGGGAAAGTATGGAATCTACAGAATCCTGAGGAGAGAGCTGAATACGTGCAGCCGCATCTACATGATAAGTGTGGCGAAGTTGCCCAGAAGACAGCACGGTTCGCAGCTGAGGTCATCCTAGAAAAGTCTCCCGGAGACAGTGATTGGGTCTTGAGCCGGTGATACTTTTTATCAGCGACCACCTTACTGAAGAGTTTGCCTACACTGAGGAGATTGCACCTAACTTAGTGTAACGGTATAATTACGGTATAATTCAAGGAAGGAGGTGATGGCTCTCAAAAGGTAAAGGCAGAAACACCGATACTTAAAAAGAAAGGGAGAGAGAAATGACTACCACGAAAAAACTAAGCTTAGAGGAAAAAGCGGCACTAACTCCCAAGGAATATCGACTGATGGCCAGACGAAATGAATGGGCAGAAGACGAGACTGCTGAATTTTGCTGTGCTGGCTATACTTGGCATGCGGTGGACATCGTTCCCAAGGATTATGCCTACGAGTTCCTTCTCTTCTGTACTCGTAATCCTCGGGGGCTCTTTATATCCGATGTTTGTGAGCCAGGCTCACCGCATCCCATGCTAATCGCACCTGAGGCAGACTTGCGCACCGATTGTAACCGATACCGTGTTTATAAGGATGGCAAGGTTGTTGATGAACCCCGCGATATAATGAAGTACTGGCGAGATGACCTGGTGGCTTTTGTCTTGCCCTGCAGTTTCGGTTTTGAGGGGTTATTTAGGCAATACAAGGTCAATTTCCGCACCATGGGTGCTTTCACCACCAACCTCCCCGCTATTCCAGCCGGACGCTTTACCTGTAATAATATGATTGCCACCGTCCGTCTGTTTAAGACTAACCGTGATGCCATTCGGGCTATCCAGATAACTTCACGTCTCCCGGTTTCGCACGGTAGCCCAATCTGCATCGGGGACCCAGCGCGCATCGGCATTAAGGACATCTATCACGCTGATGTGTGGAATCCCTTGCCGGCTGATGTTCCACCCCAGGAGCCCACCGAGGTCGCCCTGTGTTGGATATGCGCCTGTACCCCAGAGAACGCCATTAAAGAGGCTAAGCCACCGCTAGCCATCGTGCACTATCCTGGGCATGTGTTCGTCAGCGACCACCTCACTGAGGAGTTTGCCTACACCGAGGAGGTTGGGTCTAACCTAGTGTAACGGGAGAAGTGGGCCAATAAAAGAGGGTGGCAAGTCTTACGATAAGCCATAAAATGCTAAACAACAATAATTGAACCTTGATAGAGTAATTAAGGTGTATGTTTGGACGATGACTCCGGTAGCGGGACTAGTTATCTCAGGGTCGGTAGTCCAGCGCTGTTCAAAATATATGTTAAAAGGAGGTGATAGTCTTCAAAAGGTAAAGACAGAACAACAATACTTAGAGATAGTGTATATGGTGACACAAGACTAAAAGTCTAAAAGGAGGTAACAAGTGAAACGTGCTCGATTAATAGCAGTAGGTGTAATTTTGGCACTGGTATTGTCTTTAGCAGCAGCCTGTGCGCCGGCTGCACCAGCCCCGGAAGCACCCATGGAAGCTGTGCAGTGGGACTGCCTGATATACATGGCCGGTATCACTACTTTTCATGACATAGAAAAGCAAAAAGCATTTGACCGCATCAAGGCACGCACCGGTGGTCTGCTGGACATCAGGCAAGTCCCGCACGGGGGACTGCCGATTAAGTCTGAGGATTGGGCGAAGGCTGTCGGTAAGGGTGAGCTTGGCATGGCCGAGATGTCTGGCGGCTATCACGCCGGAACTTTTCCGCTGCTTGGCATCATTGATGTCCCCTTCCTTTACAGCACCAAGCTGGAAAAGCGGCAGGTCTATGAGGCGGTTCGTCCCATTCTCCAACGGGAACTGAACAAGGAAAACATTCAGGTGCTATTCTATCGGCCGGCTTTTACCATGTGTTTAGTCACTACCAAGCCGGTAGACCCTAGGGATATGAAGGGGGCGAAGATAAGGAGCTACAGCTTAGCTAACGCCAAGCAAATTGAAGCCATGGGTGGGGTTGCTGTCCCCATAGCCTGGGCAGAGGCCTACAGTGCCCTGGAAAAGGGTGTTGTTGAGGGTGTTCTCACCGGAGCTGACAGTTGTTATAGCGCCAAGTTCTATGAGGTTGCTAAGTATTGGTACAATACTGGCCCCCTGCACGGCATTTGGTTCCTGGGTTGCACTAAAGACCAGTGGGATTCCTTCCCCAAGGATGTGCAGTCCATAGTCTATGAGGAACTAAGCCAGTGGTCGGGACTGGGCATAGCCTACTCAGAAGAGGAGATGGGGAACATATGGCAGCTCGTCGAGGAGGTAGGGGCTACTGTGGAACATCCTGGGCCTGAGTTCTTCGACATGATGACCACCAAAGTCGTCAAACCCTTCATGGCAGAGGAAATAGCGAAGACAGGCGAGCCTCTAGCCACAGAGATGGTCACGGCGATAGAAGCAGCTCTGGGACGCTCAATACGCTAGGACACATTACACTAGAACACTGGATTAGCAAGGGCACAGGCATTGCCCTGAGGACAATGCCTGTGCTCACTAAAAGCTTAAGGTGGTTTTGCAGATGCGCAAACGGCTAGGCAGGCTATATGAGCTTGCCATCAAGCGGGTCAGCCTAACGGCAGCCGACATAGCCGGGGTTGGTGTGTTCTTTATGATGTTTGCCATAACCCTGGATGTTTTCCTGAGACGTGTCTTTAATGCCCCGACCATATGGGCTAATGAGGCCTCAAGCTATCTGCTGCTGGTGGTAACCTTCCTGGGGCTGGCTTACGCCCTCAGGGAAAAGGCACACATCAGGATTGATTTTATTGTCGTGAGGCTGCCCAGGCAAGTTCAGGATTGGATGCAGGTAATTAGCTCTATTACCTTTCTTATTTTCACCGGCATACTTGGCTACTTCACCTTGAGTATATTCCTGGAAACTGTCAGGTTTGCCGAGACTTCCCGCAGTCTCTGGGATGTTCCGCTAGCCCCGTGGCAAGTATGTCTACCTTTAGGACTTGCCATAATTAGCCTACTACTGATACTCAACATTTATAACGAGGTCAAAATAGCGCGTAAGAAAGCAAAAGAGCGTCCTGAGGAAGGCGCTATTAGTGAGATTTTGTAGCCTTTATACCGAGAGCCAGATAGCCCTTGGCAAAGCAAAAAGCCGCCTAGGGGAAGTAGATGGTAACATTATCCTGATGGTGGCTAGTTATATTGCAGAGTATAAGAATAGCAAGGGGGTAAATTTTGATACCCTGGTACATACTTGGTATTGTAGCCTTTGGGCTGGTATTTCTATTCCTTTTCTGCGGGATACCAGTGGCGGTGAGTCTGGGACTAGTTGGCATCCTCACTGCCGCCCTCTTCCTCGGCCATGTGCAGGCATTAGGCTACGCCCCGTGGAATATCTGCACTCAGTTTATACTGGTCGCCATCCCCCTCTTCATCTTTATGGGTCAAATCCTCCTCCATAGCGGGATTAGCGACCGCCTTTATAGCGGAAGCACCGCCTTGCTGGGGAGACTTCCCGGGAGTCTGCTGCACGCCAACATCGCTTCTTGCTCCATATTTGCCGCTATCTCCGGCTCCAGTGTGGCTACGGCAGCCACTATCGGCACGGTCGCCATACCGGAGCTAGAGAAACGGGGCTACCAGTCAAGAATTGTCCTCGGTTCCCTCGCCGCCGGCGGCACATTGGGCATCCTTATCCCCCCCAGCATATGTATGATTATCTACGGAGCCATGGCTGAGGAGTCCGTAGGTCAACTCTTCATCGCCGGGGTATTCCCCGGTATAATGCTTACTTTGCTCTTCATGGGCTATATCGCGGTCAGGGTAATGACACAACCCGGAATTGCCCCCACCTTTGAGGGGATGTCCTGGAAGCAGAGGGTCCGGCAGATAATAAGCATATGGCCGGTAGCCATCATAATGTTCGTCGTGCTCGGTGGCATATATCTGGGGGTGACGACACCCACTGAGGCAGCGGCGCTCGGCGCCTTCATATCTCTGGTCTTTGCCCTGGCGTATCGGCAGCTCAACTGGCAAATCATGAAAGGAATCCTCCGAGACACAGTAAAGACGACCACTTATATTATGTTCCTCGTAGTTGGCGCCCAGCTACTAACCGGTACTTTGTCCATGTTACGCGTGCCCGATAACGCAGTTCTCTGGGTCACCTCCTTAGCCGTCTCGCCGCTAGCAGTTCTGATGTTAATCTACCTTCTTTACCTCTTCCTAGGGTGCTTCATGGATGGCATATCCATGATGGTAGTCACGCTGCCCGTCATTGTCCCGATTCTCCGGTCATTGGGGTTTGACCTTATCTGGTTTGGGGTGGCCTTGGTGATACTTGTTGAGATGGCAATGCTTACCCCGCCGGTAGGGTTGAATGTCTACGTGATACATGGCCTCCGCCCCGACCGCCCCATGAGCGAGGTTTTCCGCGGTATCATACCCTTTTTCTTCATGATGCTTTTAGGCTTGATTATCGTAACCGCCTTTCCTGACATAGCCACTTGGTTACCTAATACAATGCGTGGTTGAGGAGGTTGAGCCCGTTCCATGACCGATGTACCTAATTTCGTGCAAGCGGGTTATCCGTGGGAGCCTAGCCGATGCAGCGTGTCGCCAGTAAGATCCAGAGCTTAGGCAAGTCTGTAATCGAGTTGTAGTCGTGCCCGCACAGCCATCGGTGGCCTAAAGGAGTAGCTCGGTATGTCCTTGTTCTTTGATTCGTTCGGCTCTTTTTTAAGGACTGTAAATACTGAATTGAACTATACGAATGATTCCTTTTTTTAAGGCAAGAAAAGCTTGCCCAACACCCCCGTCCCTCTTTTTTAATAGGTTGCAAGAACTGACAAGTATTACGCCCTTTTTTTAAGGACTCAAATGCCTCAATTACTTGTATCTATCTAAAAAGCCTTTTTTATAGAGCGGTAAAAGCGGTAGTATAGACCCTCCCTGTTAAGGGTAAAACCCCGTTGACGGTCTATCTAGGAAGTGCTTTTTGTTTCCTGGAATCTATGTCAGGGGGGTTCCCTAGTTATGTCTCAATGCAATATTTGAAAGGCAAGGGGGGTGATGTAAAGTAGAGATGACCCCCTGTTTATGATAAGTTGAATGACGGGTAGTGGTTGAAAGATGAAACACAAGATGAACCCCTGGGAGTGTGGAATTCAGTTTCGACTTCGGAAGAGCTTAGATATGGTTATCAGACATACTAAGTCTGGAAGGTCTGAGGACAGTTTGAAGTCCTATCATAACCTAAATGGCATCTATTCATAAGAGTAGCTACAGCTAAGTTGCGTTCTCATCTCCTTTAGGTGAAAAGACGATGTCATACATTGTCCCGTTTTACAGACGATTTATTACTTCTGCTATTTCTAGACTTTTTCTGTGAAGACGTCCATCTTCTGTGTAAATAGGTTCCCATTTGCTGTCCTGCCAGCGCCGGTAGCAGAGTAGTCGTTTATTGTCCGCTAGCAGCGTCACTTTCGAGTCGTCATGTAGACTACACACGACGACTCTTAATACCCCTGCTCTATTTTGATGTAGTTTTTTCACCTTGCGTACCTCCTAAAATGGGCAGTAATTTTCACCTTGTATGTCACTTCAGAGTGCCATCAATCGCTATTTTGAGACCATTATGAATATAGAAATGTATTTCGTTCCTCCTCCTTCTGCTATCGAATAAATAATCTTGTCTCTACATCATATAACGAAAACAGGCAAAAATTGTCAGGCTTTAGTATGAATTGTCTCAGGTGGGTTCACCGTGATAATATGCTGGCAGATTGCCTCCTCCTTCCATGATATGGCGTATCCAGTCCAATTATACGATGAGTGGAGCGATGAGTTTTTAAAAAAGGTCTTTAATGGTACACAAATGGGAGGTTTGGAGCTAAAGTCCAAATTCGTTGATCAAAGTTTTCTAACTTGTATGGGTCATCTGCTGGCTAGACTGTGTTCACTTACTGCAGGGGAAGAAGTTACTGGGAATTGGTTTGCACAAAAAAACGGTCTTGTTCAATGTTTCTACAAAGAGATAACTGAACCTAAAAATCATTGTATTCTGAGTAGTATTTCCCTTCTAAAGATGATCCAAGAAAAAGCTTCTAATTTGAACCAAATAGCTGGATTAGAATATGAAGACGCACTGAATAATATATTTGTACCGAGTGCACTTGCAATAGCTCTACATGATCATGCATTATGGGGAAAACTAAAAGACGAGAAAGAGTGGGAAAGACTTGACGAAGAGTGTCCTCTACCACTCTTAAAGTATGAAAATGATGCCTTGACTTTTCTCTTGGTATTTTGTGATAACATTCAGGAATGGGGTAGACCCTCAAAATCAAAAATAGCATACAAAGAAGAGGGAAAACAGCTTTTTTATCTCAAAGATTTTACCTATGATACGGCAAATGGCTTCACTGTTACGTTGTGGACTCCTAATCATAAAGGGACCGAACAGTTTTTCGTGGATAAAGAAACAGAATTGAAGGAGGTAAGAACCTTTTTACAGCAGCCTTCTCATGTTTGTTTTAATATCCGACTTGAAGATGAAGATGGTAATGGTGAAACACATCATATGCGCGGCAGCCTGTAAATGATAGATTTTGGAATATTAGCCCAGTTGCCAGAACCGGATTAGACCCGCTTTAGGTAACAATCAGCCATCTCGTCAATCTTAAATCTTGAGGTGTCCTGTTATGCCACATAGTTTCATGTATCTTATCCCAGCGGCCTTGTATGCTGGGTCAGTAAAGGGTATCCCTTGATAGGGCACATTAGTAAGACCATGGGTCAGTTCATCAACCAGCCAGGCAATGCGGTCCACCAGGTCAGGATTGGTATGGATATGAATATCAATGGCGCCAGCAACACTCATCCTTTCCATTTTCCTTTCCTTCAAATTGGTGTCAATCAAACTGGGTTACCAGGTCTTTGATAACTTGACCGGGTGCTGGTTCAAGCAGAACCTCTTGGCCTGGTTGTACCGGTGCCTCACACATCCGTTTCACCTTGCCATTAACTTTGACCAGGCAAGTATTACAGATTCCTCGGCCGCAGCGAAAATCCCGGAAGGCTAAGGTCGGGTCCAAGTTTTCATAAATATAGCGAAGCATTGTTTGCAACGTCATTGCTTTGCTATACGGAACTTCAAATT
>Ga0114920_10000685_pt1 | contig 14805 bp, 16 predicted proteins | sample ChitaG_FD_88683 | JGI IMG/M metagenome (GOLD analysis project Ga0114920, IMG submission 88683) | Deep subsurface microbial communities from South Pacific Ocean to uncover new lineages of life (NeLLi) - Chile_00310 metaG | ecosystem: Environmental > Aquatic > Marine > Oceanic > Sediment ... | reverse complement strand
TTCCCCCCTGCCTGGCCCTTCTTCCACATCGCCTTCCTCAAGTAGTCCAGGCGCGGCGACCTCGTCTTCTCCGCTGCCCACCACCACGCCCGCTCCTTCTCAAGCTCCTCTACCGACTTGTCTGGCGCCAGGCTTTTGTCTGCTATTACCTCAGCCACTTTCCTTAGCCTCCCCTCTTCTCTGGTACAGTCTCGGCTGACCTTATCTGTTCCAAGAGCGGCATTCTCTCTTCGAACTTAGCGCAGGCATCCATATCTGCCTTCACTTCCTTGGTGTCCCAATAAAGGGGACCGACAGAGCTATCCCGCTTTTGAAACACGCAAACTCCCTTGCTCTCGTCATCTTCATCAGGATAGAACTTAGCACAATCTTCGCACTTCGCCACTCTTCACCCCCTAGCTAAATTTTTTTGCACTTGAAACCTTTCGCTCAATGGCATCTTCGCTTTGCAACCACCCCTTTCCATGAACCAGAGCTTACTTCATAGTCGCTCTTTGGCCGCGTGTATACCGCGGGTCGGCACATTCCGAAATGTCATGGTCTACAAATTGCATCAGACCATAGTGCGTGCACTTGCTAGCATCCATATTGAAATAGGTAAAATATGCCACGTCACCCTCGGTCACAATCTTCGGCGGGTCGGCCAGTATGTCGGAGCCATCTCTGAGGACACCGCAATTGCCGTCTCCCTTCTCCGACGCACCGCTCTCGATGAAATGCTTGCACTTGGTACATGCCTTCTCTGGAATGGTGTCCTTCTCGTCAGCGCTCTTGCCCATCTGCCGCTCTACATTAGCAGTACCATACATTGTGTCAAAGATGGCACCCCAGTCAGCCCCCTGTCTCTTCTTGGCCAATACACCAACCACCCTTTCCTTCAGAGCTTATTTCATAGTCGCTCTTTGGCCTCGTGTATAGCGAGGATCGGCGCATTCCGAAATGTCATGGTCGATGAATTCCATCGGGTCATACTTCGTGCACTTGCTAGCATCCATATTGAAATAAGTGAAGAATGATACGTCCCCCTCGAGCACGATCTTCGGTGGGTCGCTCAATACGTTGGAGCCAGCCCTCAAGACCCCACAATAACCCTCCCCTTTTTCTGACGCCCCGCTCTCAATGAAATTCTTACACTTGGTGCACGCCTTTTCGGGTATCGTATCCTTTTCATCTGCACCTTTGCCCATCTGCCGGGCCACATCAGCATCACCCAGTTGGGTCTTCCTGATCGCCGACCAGTCAACGGTGTCTCTCTTCTTGGCCATATACGCCTCCTCCTTTCCAGGTTGCGTTGAGCATCGCCCCATTATCTGTATGTTATATTCTATAATACAACAGTGTGCCTGTCAAACGTTCCCCCTCTCGCGTAGGCCATTATCCGTTTCTTTCTCATGCTATATAGTATTTTCAACGTTCTTATAGAGGGAGGCATCTATCAGGCTTTTCTTGTAACTTGCTAACCATGCTCAGGATGACAAAGACGTCGCTTTACTCACAGCGCCAGGAAAACGGTAAGGGCGATGTGTCACCCAATGTACTGGACCAAGGCACCTTGACATCCGCCACTCTACATGATTAAATTTACTGTTGGATCGCCCTTAGCGGGGTTTAACTTTACCAGTAACTTTTTAGAAAGGGGGGTATTATGCCCAATATGATCGTCTGTGTGAAACAGATAGCAGATCCAGAGGCGCCTGCGGGAAGCTTTAGGGTTGACGAGTCAGCCAACCAGGTTGTTCCCGCCGCTGGGGTATCACAGGTGGTTAGCCCCTTTGATGAGCAAGCGGTTGAGGCAGCGCTAAGGATCAAGGACGCCCACGGCGGCAAGATCACCGCAATCAGCCTGGGCAAGAACTTCGTCATGGACGTGATCAAGAAACCACTATCTATGGGTGGTGACGAATTGATCTTGCTCCAGGATCCTGCCTTTGAAGGCGCCGACAGTCGCTCCACAGCCTATGCCCTGGCAATGGCCATCAAGAAAGTGGGTGAATATGACGTCATCTTTTGCGGTCGACAAGCAGCGGACTGGGACGCCGGCCAGGTGGGCTCTGGCATCGCTGAGTTCCTAGGGATACCCAGCGTAACGGTGGCGAAAAAGGTGGAATTCGTAGATGGCAAGGTAAAGGTAGAAAGGGTAACCAGCGATGGTTACGAGGTAATCGAGGTTTCCACCCCGGCATTGATCACGATATCCAACGAGATCGGTGAGCCCCGCTATCCAAAGCTCAAAGGGATTATGGCAGCGGCCAAGAAGGAAGTGCCAACCTGGACTGCTCAGGATATTGGCGCTGATGCGTCACAGCTTGGCACCGCTGGGGCACGCATAAAGCTCCTCAAGGTATTCCAGCCTGTTAGAGAGGGGAAATGCGAGATCATCGAGGGAGAGAGCCTTGAGGAGGCGGCAGCTAATCTGGCGCTGAAACTCAGAGAGGCCAAGCTTTTATAATCACAGGATCTTCAAAGGAGGTAAGTATAGTGGCTGATAATAAAGGGGTAATGATTTGTGGCGAAATTACCGAAGGTAAGCTGGCCCCAATCACAACGGAACTTCTCGGCGGGGGCCGAAAGCTTGCTGATACTCTGGGCGAGGAGCTTTCAGCAGTTTTGATAGGGAGCGGCATTGGTGACCTTGCCACAGAGGCAATCGCCTTTGGGGCAGATAAGGTCTACGTTGTAGACGACCCCCTTCTTGCAGACTATCGGACAGACAGCTACGTAGCGGTCATGGAAAAGGTAGTCAAAGAGGTTTCGCCAAATATCGTGCTTATGGGACAGACAGCTATGGGGCGCGACCTTGCCCCAAGGTTAGCTTTCAGGCTAGACACGGCAACCTCCATGGACTGCCTGGAACTTAGCATTGACCCTGACTCGAAATTGCTGCTCCAGACTCGCAGCGTCTATGGGGGGAATGCCATGGGGACCTATGTCTGTGAAGGGACCAAGCCCCAAATAGCGACAGTAAGGGCTAAAGCGATGGACCCGATGGAAAAGGACGACTCCAGGAAAGGGGAGGTCGTGACCATCGACGCTGGTCTTGACCCCTCAATGATCAGGACTACTGTCGTCGATAAGGTCAAGGAGGAGGTTGAAGGGATCAAGCTGGAGGATGCCGAAGTGATAGTGTGTGGTGGACGAGGTATAGGCAGCGCCGAAGCCTTCCAGGAACTGGAGGCGCTGGCCAAGCTCCTCGGAGCGGCTGTGGGAGCTAGCAGGCCACCATGCGACAATGGATGGGTTCCAGCGGCCATGCAAGTAGGACTCACTGGGAAGATTGTGAGCCCAACTCTGTACATTGCCGTTGCCCTGTCTGGTGCTAGCCAGCACATGGCGGGCTGCTCTGGCTCGAAGAACATCATCGCCATAAACAAGGACGCCGATGCCAACATATTCAACGAGGCTCGCTTCGGTGTCGTCGGGGACTACAAGAAGGTGCTTCCCGCCTTTACCGAGAAGGTCAAAGAGCTACTGGCCGGCTAAGATAATACGTTAAGACAAAGATACCGCCTCGCCAAGAAAGCGAGGCGGTATCTTTCAAAATTGAGTTTAAGCTCTGTGCTAGGCCTTCTCCCTTTCCGCACTGATGCGCTGGGCGACGTGGGCCGGCACCTCCTCATAGTTGCTCAGCTCCATCTGGAAGCTTCCTCTCCCCTGCGTCATTGCTCGAAGGTCTATGGCATAGCGTTGAACCTCAGCCAGCGGCGCCTTAGCCTCAATAACGTTTAGCCCCCCCTGCGGGTTCATGCCAAGCACCTTGGCCCGCTTGCCATTGAGGTCGCTGATAATATCCCCGGTATAGCCTTCAGGCACCGTGATTTTCATATCCATTACCGGCTCCAACAAGACGGGTTGCGCCTCAGAGAGCCCCTTCCTTACGGCATGGCTGCCAGCGATCTTGAAGGCAATGTCGGAAGAATCCACAGTATGATAGCTACCGTCGTACAGCGTCACTTTTATGTCAACCACAGGATACCCCGCTAGTACTCCCTCCTGGAGCCCTTCAACTACCCCCTTTTCCACCGATGGTATATAATTCTTCGGCACCACTCCACCCACGATCCTGTTGCTAAACTCGTATCCTTCCCCCCTTGGCTTCGGCTCCATCTCGAGGAAGACATGCCCATACTGACCGTGTCCCCCCGTCTGCTTCTTGTGTTTATATTCGGCCTTTGTGGAGATGGCGACGGTCTCCTTGTAGGGGACCTTCGGAGTCTCCATTCTCACATTGACGCCAAACTTGCGTAGCATCTTCTCTGCAGCCACCTCAAGCTGAGCATCGCCCACACCAGAGAGGACTGTTTCTAAGGTATCGCCATCGCGGTGAACCTGAAGGGAGGGGTCCTCCTCAACAAGCCTTGTCAGAGACGAACCCAGCTTATCAAGGTCCGCCTTAGTCTTTGGATGCACCGCAAAGCTCATGGTAGGCTGGGGGAATTCGATCGTGGGCATAATGAGGGGGTGGTCTCGGCCACAGACGGTGTCCCCGGTAGTAGTCTCTGCCAGCTTGGCCACCGCTCCGATATCCCCGGCGATCAGGTGAGGCACTGGCTCCTGATTCTTACCCCGCAGCACATAGAGCTGCCCAATTCGCTCCTGGCGCTCTCTGGTGCTGTTCCATACCGTAGAGTCACTGTAGATAGTGCCACTGTAAACACGAAAATAGGTAAGCTTGCCTACATAGGGGTCAGCGCTGGTCCTAAACACCAGGGCAGCCAAGGGGCCAGTGGTATCGGCGTCGATAGTTTCCTCCTGTTTCGTAGTGGGGTTCACTGCCGTAAGGTGCTCCCGATCCAGGGGCGATGGAAGATAATGGCAAATTGCATCGAGGAGTCTGGCAGCGCCCAGATTCCGACCAGCGGATCCCGCCAAGACGGGCACCACTTGCCCTCCAGTAGCACCAGCTCGTAAACCCTGAACGATCTCTTCTTCAGTGAGCTCCTCACCTTCCAGGTATTTGGCAATCAGGTCATCGTCTGTTTCAGCCACCGCCTCCACCAGCTTCTCCCTGAATTCCCCAGCTCGCTCCTTGAGGGAGTCTGGAATCTCCCCCTCCTGCCACTGAGGCCCACTATAAGATTTCATCCTGATGAGATCGACCACCCCTTGAAAATCATCCTGGGCGCCGATGGGAATCTCTATAGGCACACACTTATTCCCAAAATTCGCCCGAATCTCCTCCATGACTCTAAAGAAATCGGCATTTTCCCGATCCATCTTATTGACAAAGATCAAGCGCGGAATCTCCTGCTCATCAGCGTAGCCCCATCCCAGCTCTGTGCCTACCTCTACACCGGAAGCAGCGCAAACGACAATGACTGCTCCATCGGCGACGCGCACCGCAGACTTAACCTCAGCTACAAAATCGGCATAACCCGGAGTATCAATGATATTCACCTTGAACCCCTGCCACTCACAGGGGAGCAAGGCAAGGTAAATGCTGGTCTGGCGCTTTACTTCATCAGGGTCATAGTCTGAGGTGGTGCTCCCCTGGTCAACCTTTCCTAAACGGTTGATCGCCCCCGAGTTAAATAGCATCGCTTCGGCGAGCGAGGTCTTTCCTGCGCCGCTATGAGAAAGCAGCACCACATTTCGCATCTGCTCTGTGGTATGTTGCTGCATACACTATCCCCCTTTTCTTATTCGACCTTGATCTTGGTTCTGCTTCCCCCCCGACCCTTAGTTCTACTCCGCCCCTGTCTCTTCTCGCTCTCATCGATCCGCTGAATGGCATGATCGACAACGCTCCTGAGAGCAAGGAGCATTTCCTTGCGCGCACCATAAATGTGACGCTTAGTTTCCTCGGGTAGCCACTGTAGTCCAATTGGCTTAAAGCGCACTACCCACTCCTCTCCCGGACTATGCTCAATCTCGAGTATCTTCTCACTCATTAGTATCACCCCCTATGATATGTCAACTTTCCTCTTCCTCCATTTGGTCAAACCTGATGCGCAACTGCTCACTCTCGAACCTTGCATCTGTAACAGCCAACTCTGCTAGTGTTCGCGGAAGAATGATATTTCTCTTATAGCTTCCCACCTGAACAACAAGCTCATCGCCGTTTCTTATCAAGGAGATATCCCTTTTGGTGACGAAGGGCAAATCCAAGGTCAGCACATAGTGACCGTCATCTTTTTCGATACCGTGCGTTTGCCCTTGGAAGAAGATCTCGGTCGGGTCCCTGTCTCCGTAGAGAGCCTCAGCCACAAGCCGTAGCATAGGAATGCCCACCACTTCCTGTCCCATAAGGGGAACAGACAGAATCGGTATCGGAGCAAAGCATTCCTCAATCATCTTATAGTGTCTGCTTTGAGCCTCTTTCCATGATTCAAAGAATCGATCTACCACTTCCTCCGGAATGAGTCGGTTACAGATCACCAGGTCGGTGGCGTAGCCATAAAGATTGAAATAGGTAAAGGAGCGCTGTGCCTCCTTGACCACCATCTTCTCTGGGTTAACCACCAAGCGCACCGATGACTTCTGTGGGTCTGTGAGCAGGGCGCGCATCTTATCGAGCTGCGTGTAAAGGTTCTCTATCGACTGGAAAACCCTATCATCAGGCACAGGCATCCCCATCACGTATCTAACAAAGGGCCGCGCCACAGTGATAGCAGTACGACCAATGGGGAACATCTTATCCATCCACCACCTCATAACTTCAGGGAAGCTCAAGAAGCGCAGTGTCTCCCCGGTGGGGGCACAATCGACAATGATCACGTCATAATCACCGCTGTTGTGGTAATCCATAATATATAGAAGATTTGCCAGTTCCTCCATACCAGGTAAGACAGCCAACTCATCGGCCATAATCTGCTCCATGCCACGCCATGCCATGAGCGCTGCCACCCAGTCCTGAATATCACCCCAGTAGGTCTCCATAGTCTTGGATATATCCGTCTCCTGTGCCCACAGATTTGGCGCAATGGCCTGATGATCGCCCGTGAGGCTAATATCGAACGAGTCAGCGAGGCTATGGGCAGCATCAGTGCTCAGCACAATGGTTCTATAACCAAGCTCAGCCGAGCGCACCGCTGTTGCTGCCGCCACAGTGGTTTTACCCACACCACCCTTGCCACTATAGAGAAGCACTCTCATCTTCTTTCCTTAGTTTCATTATATGCTTCTCATGGGTCAGTGGCAACCTCTTGCATCCACATCTGGCGAGGCACTATCTCCATTGCTTTGGAGTGCGCTTGGGTGCTATAATCACACCCTCAGGGGGTGAAAATGAAACTAAGTCGTGAAGAAGTATTACACATCAGCACCCTTTGCCGGATGAGTATGTCTGATGCGGAGCTCAAGATATTTCAAGAACAGATTTCCAATATTCTTGAGAACTTCGAGATCCTGAAAGAGGTTGATACCACCGATGTTCCGCCTACAGCATATCCCATCCACATGGAGAATATAATCCGGGAGGACAAGACAGCACCCTGCTTGCCTCAGAGTGACATTCTGGCTAATGCTCCCCACCAAGAGGAGGGCTACTTCAGGGTAAAGGCAGTGCTGGATTAAAAAGGGGGGAAGGATTGAAGCTGTACGACTTGACCATACGCCAAAGTCACGAGCTACTTAAAAAGGGCGAGGTGTCCTCTATTGAGTTGACCAAGGCTGTCATGGAGCGAATCTCCGAGGTTGAAGAAAAGCTCCATGCCATCGTTACACTTACCGAGGAGCTAGCCCTCCGTCAGGCGCAGCAGGCTGATGAGCGAATCCGAAGCGGCGATTCCACCCCTCTTACCGGCATCCCAGCACTCCTTAAGGACAATATGTGCACTAAAGGGATTCGCACTACCTGCTCGTCAAGGATGCTGGAGAATTTTGTCCCTCCTTATAATGCGACTGTGGTTGAAAAACTGGGAGACGCAGGCGTGGTGATAGTGGGCAAGGGGAACATGGATGAGTTCGCTATGGGCTCCTCCAACGAGCATTCAGCCTTTTTTATCACGCATAACCCCTGGGACCTAAGCAGCGTTCCTGGCGGCTCGAGCGGGGGGCCAGCGGCGGCGGTGGCTACCGGTGAGACGATCTATGCCCTGGGCTCGGACACGGGGGGGAGCATCCGCCAGCCAGCGGGATTCTGTAGCATCGTCGGCCTTAAGCCCACTTATGGGCGAGTCTCAAGATACGGCCTGGTGGCCTTCGCCAGCTCCCTTGACCAAATCGGGCCCCTGACCAAAGATGTAACCGACTCCGCTCTGGTGATGAACGTCATCGCCGGCTACGACACCAGGGACTCCACCTCGGTGAACTATCCCGTTCCCGATTACACAAAAGCGCTCATCCCCGATCTTAAGGGACTTAAGCTGGGCATTCCTAGGGAGTACTTCGTTGAGGGGATGCAAAAAGGGGTTGAGGAGGTGATGCGAACCGCTATCGCAAAGCTTGAGGAGCTTGGAGCCACGGTTGACTGGGAGGCATCGCTTCCCTCCACCAAGTATGCCCTCGCCGCCTACTATATCATCGCCCCCTCGGAAGCGATGGCAAACCTGGCCCGCTATGATGGGGTGAAGTATGGCTACTCACACGATGGAGAGAACATGTGGGATGCCATGGAGAAGACGAGACAGTTTGGCTTTGGCCCCGAGGTGAAGCGGCGCATCATCCTGGGCACCTATGCCCTGTCCGCCGGCTACTACGATGCCTACTACCTTAAAGCACAGAAGGTGCGCACTCTTATCATGCAGGAGTTTCAGCAGGCCTTCGAACACTACGATGCCCTGATAACCCCCACCTCGCCAACGGTGCCTTTCAAGATCGGACAAAAGGTGGACGACCCACTCCAGATGTACTTGAGCGACGTCTGCACCCTGCCGATAAACATCGGTGGTATCCCCGGCCTGGTCGTCCCTGCCGGATTCTGCGACGGGCTGCCTGTAGGAATGCAGATCCTGGGCAAGCCATTCTCCGAAGAGACGCTCCTGCGCATCGGCTATGCATATGAGCAGGCGACAGATTGGGGACAGCAGCGACCCCCAATTTCGGAAAGGGAAAACGATGCAAGCTAAATGGGCTACATTAATGTTGCTGTTGGGTATGCTGCTCGTGTCAGCCTTGGCTTGCACCGCAACAATAGGAGGAGCGGCAGCAACACCGACCCCGACCCCCGAGGCTTTGCTAACGAAGTGCGAGAAAGATAGGGGTGCCATTCAGGCAGCCATTTATGCTTACAATGCCGAGCACGGAGAGTGGCCAACTGCCGATGGCCAGCCAGGAGATATATGGTGGGATAAACTTGTGCGGGAGTACTTGGATGACATGCCACCTACCGATAGTAAGTGCGATTGGCAGGTGAATAGCGACCCCGAGGGGGAGGTTTGTGTCCCGAACACTTGCTGAGGCTGCATGTGTGGCACGGAGTGCTCACAAGACTAAGACCTCATTGACAAGGAGAGTTTTTTGGCATAGGCTACGTTCACCAGCGGAAAGCGGATGAGGATGAGTAGCAACCGGCGATTTAGCAAGGGAAAGCGATGAAAATCATTCCTGTGTTGATAATCATTCCGTAGCTGCCATAGCTGTTATCGTTGCCATCGGTGTGAAAGGCGGGTTCGAGCCCGGGTCGACACCGTTGCCAACAGTGACGATGTCGTGCAATGAAGCTAAGAACGGTATTCAGGCAGCCCTGGATGCTTACCACGTCGAACATACAGAGTGGCCCACCGCTAACGGCCAGCCGGGAGATATTGCATGGACAGAGCTTGTTCCCGATTTTATGGCCGCTGTCCCGTACAGGTGCGATTGGCAGGTGAATAGCGACCCCGTGGGTGAGGTTTGTCTCCAGCGCACATGCTGAGGCTGTACCTGTGGCACGGTGTGCTCACAAGAGTAACACATCAAGGGAAAGCATAGACTCCTTCGCCGCGGCTTGACCCACCAGCGGGCGACAAACCAGCATAAGCGAAGAACACGAATATGGTAGACAGTGAGTCTATTCTCGTCACGTGTTACTCTGGGCGTAGTTACGCCGACCGGCCTGCTTCCTTCGTGTGGCAAGGCAAGAGATATGAGGTGGCAGAGATTCAAAAGGAGTGGCTGGAGCCAGGGGAAAGACACTTCGTGGTGAAGACAGAGGGACGAGAGAGATTTCAGCTCTGCTACTGCGAGAAGGAAGATCGATGGTCACTAGCTGAACTAGAGGTTAAGCAGTGATCCTGGTTAGTGGAGGAACTGGCTTTGTAGGTAGCCACCTCATACCCCGACTGGCAAAAAGCGAAGAGAAGATAAGGTGCCTGGTGCGAAGTCTGGCAAAGACCGAAGCACTGCAGGAGCACGGCGCAGAGCTGGCAGTGGGGGATGTGACCGAACCCCAAAGCCTCAGGGAAGCCCTGCAGGGCATAGATACCGTCATCCACCTGGTAGCGATAATCAGGGAGACGAGAGGCACCACCTTTGGCGGGGTTAATGCCCAGGGAACAAGGAACATAATGGAAGCTGCCCAGTCCGCTGGTGTTAAGCGGTTCATCCATATGAGTGCCCTTGGGGCTAGTCCTAACCCAAAGTACCGCTATACGCACTCCAAGTGGCAGGGTGAGGAGGCAATACGAAGTAGCAACCTGGACTTCATCATCTTCAGGCCATCAGCCATATTTGGCCAGGGTTTTGGCTACAGCTTTATTGATAGCATGATACGGTCATTGAGAATGTTCCCGTTCATTGCTCCCGTACCGGGCTCGGGAAAGACTCGCTTCCAACCCATCTGGGTGGAGGATGTGGTCTCGTGCATAATTTCGGCACTGCAGGCTGGAAAAGATGGCCAGACATATGAAATAGGTGGCCCGGAGCACCTCAGTTATGAAGAGATGCTGGATACTGTTATACACGTCCTGGGTATGAGACGAACTAAGTTACACATCCCCATACCCTTAATGCGGTTGGCAGTGATGGCGATGGAAAGAACGATGAGCAACCCACCGGTGACCTCAGTAGAGCTAGCCCAACTTGAAATCGATAATACTACTCACCTGGACTCAGTGGAGCGCTGCTTCGGATTCAAGCCGCTGGCGTTGAACCAGGGGTTGGACTATATCAAGCCATCATGAGTGTGATCATGAGTGTGATAAAGTATAGCAAACACTCATGAGAGGTTGCCCGCCAACGACTCATGAAAACAATGGGTAGCCTCAAAAGGTCGCAAGAGGGAGGATAATATGAACGAAATCTTTAGAATTCTGGAGCAGGATGCCCGAAAGACCCCCGATCAGATCGCCACGATGACAGGTATCCCTTTAGCTCAGGTAGAGGAAACGATAAAGAAGGCAGAGAGCGACCGCACTATCCTAAAATACAAAGCAATGGTCAACTGGGATAAACTGGGTGAGGAGCAGGTCTGGGCCCTGGTTGAAGTGAAGGTGTCCCCACAACGTGATGTGGGCTTTGATGCCATCGCCGAGAGGATATACCGCTTCCCCGAGGCGCGGACGGCATATCTTATCTCAGGCACTTATGACCTCGCTGTGTTCGTGGTGGGCAAGACGATGCACGAAGTCGCTGGCTTTGTGTCGGAAAAGCTCGCCCCTCTCGAAGGTGTGCAGGGAACGGTAACTCACTTCTTGTTGAAACGCTACAAGGAGGACGGTGAGATTATGGATGGCGAGGAGGGACCAAAGCGGGTACCCATAATGCCTTGATTTCGAACATTGCGATTGCTGAAATTCAAGATACGCTAAATCTGGAAATCATATGACGATTGCCTTGTAGCATGAAAGTGCGAAAAATGAAGAAGCGCGATCTCATATCCAAGCGGGTTAAGGACATCCCTCCATCGGGGATCAGGAGGTTCTTTGACATAATTGCCTCTATGGATGGAGTTATATCACTCGGTGTTGGCGAGCCCGACTTCGTCACTCCATGGCATATTCGCGAAGCAGGGATATATTCCATTGAGAAGGGATACACCTCCTATACCTCCAACTACGGGCTTCTGGAGTTGAGGGAGGAAATCGCCCGCTACCTTAAGGTTCGCCATAATCTGGATTACGACCCCGAGCGTGAACTTCTAGTAACCGTTGGCGTGAGCGAGGGTGTTGACCTGGCGCTGAGAGCCATCATCAACCCAGGGGATGAGGTTGTCATCCCCGACCCGAGCTATGTTTCATACACGTCTTGCACCATTTTAGCCGGAGGGGTATCTGTCCCTGTACCCACCGCCATCGAGAACGATTTCAAGGTTAAAGCTCAGGACATCGACCAAAGGATCAACCCGAGAACCAAGGCCATCCTGTTCGGCTACCCTAATAACCCCACGGGTGCAGTGATGGACCGCGAGGAGCTACTTAAGGTAGCTGAGGTGGCCCAACGCCACAGCCTGGTTGTGATCTCCGACGAGGTTTATGAAAGGCTAGTTTACGGCGTGGAGCACACCTGCTTTGCTTCTTTACCAGGGATGAGGGAGCGCACCATCCTCCTGGGCGGCTTCTCCAAAGCCTATGCCATGACAGGCTGGCGTCTGGGCTATGCTGCGGCAACGGAGGAGATAATCGAGGCAATGATGAAGATTCACCAATATACCATGATGTGTGCCCCGACGATGGCTCAGATGGCGGCAATCAAGGCGCTCAAAGATGGAGAGGCCCAGGTTCAGGAGATGGTCGCCGAGTATGACCAGCGCAGGCGTGTCATGGTCAAGGGTCTAAACGATATCGGACTCACATGTTTTGAGCCCCGGGGGGCCTTTTACACCTTCCCCTCGATAAAGAGCACCGGGCTCTCCTCAGACGAGTTTGCCGAGAGGCTTCTCCTTGAGGAGCGGGTGGCAGTTGTCCCTGGACCCACCTTCGGCCAGTGTGGCGAGGGATATGTCCGCTGTTGCTACGCTACCTCAATGGCGGAGATCGAGGAGGCGCTGGAGCGGATGGGCAATTTCGCCAAAAGGCATCGCACTCAATGAGCCAAGGGCTAAAGGTTGCAGTATCATGGAGCGGGGGCAAGGATAGCTGTTTATCACTCTATAGGACAATCTCCAGCGGTTTGCAGCCCTGCTTTCTATTAAATATGGTGAACCGGGACGCGAAAAGGAGCATGTCCCACGGTCTTGACCCCAAATTGATAGCCGCTCAGGCCGAGGCCATGGAAATACCGATCCTTCAAAGGGAAACCACCTGGGATACCTACGAGCGTGAATTCAAGGAAGCGGTAGCGGAGCTAAAGCAAAGGGGGGTTGATGGGATAGTATTCGGAGATATCGACCTTGAGGAGCACAAAGAGTGGGTCGAGCGGGTCTGTGATGAGCTTGATGTGATTGCGATATTGCCCTTATGGGACGATGAGCCATACACGCTCCTAAACGAATTCTTGCAAGCCGGCTTCGAGGCCATCGTAGTCAGCGCCAAGGCCGAGTTTTTTGGCGACGAATGGCTCGGGAAACGGATGAGCCGAGACCTCATCGGACAGGTCTCAAGAATCAGTGAAAAATTCACTCTCCACCCCTGCGGTGAGCAAGGAGAATATCATACCTTCGTCACCAATGGCCCCATTTTCAAAAGAAGAATAAAGATAATCGATAGCCACAAGGTTTTGAGAGAGGGATACAGGTTCTTAGATATCTCCAGATACGAGCTTGAGGGTAAATAGTGGAACAAAAGCCCAAGAGCACGCTCTCCCTGGAGGGCTTCCAGACAGCCGAGCTCCCCGGAAATAAGATGCGCCTTATCCTCAACACCTCAAAGGGCGATATCCCCTGCATCTTTCACCACCGCGAGGGCAATACGGGAGGGGTGATCTGGGTATGCGGTGCGCTTGGCGGTCTCGACGGGCCATCCTTCGGCATCTTTGCCACATTGAGCGACGAGCTAGTAGACGATGGCATAAGCTCCCTGCGCCTCGACTATCGGTACAGCGGCGACTTCGGTAAGTGCGTCCTCGACATGCTGGTCGGGGTTCAGTTTCTAAAGCGCCAAAAGATAGACAGAGTGGTCCTTGCTGGGCATTCCTTCGGTGCCGCCGTGGCAATCGTGGCCGGGACGATGAGCCCTGACGTGATGGCTGTGGTTGGACTCTCCAGCCAGACCTACGGGGCGCAGGACGTTGCTGAGCTTGCTCCAAAGCCACTCCTCCTCATTCATGGAAGCCGTGACCGCAACCTCCCCGTCGAGTGCTCGGAGCTATTATATGAGTGGGCCAATGAGCCCAAGGAGCTTGTCATTTACCAGGGCTCGGGTCACTTCTTGAGGGAATGTCACGATGAACTCCACGACCTGCTGAGAAGCTGGCTGGGTAATGAAGTGAGGCGAAGCAACAGCAGAGAACGCTAGATAGGAGTTGCTCCAAATCATGCTTGCTGGCAAAGAAGGGCATACTCCGTGTATCGGCGTTCTTCAGGGCTTCTCTTTTCTCCGCCTCATGAAATCCTTGTGTACCGACTGGTTGGCGGCGATGATACTGTCGCTGCGGGTAGTGGACGGCTGACCATCGGGATCGGTGACCAATCCTCCCGCCTCTCGAACGAGCAGCATGCCAGCAGCCAGGTCCCATACTGCAAGGGATAGATTAATGTACAGATCGAGCCTGCCGCAGGCAGCATAGGCAAGGCCCAACGCCGCAGAGCCCATCACTCGCACCGCCTCAACCCCAGGCCAGAGAGCGCTCGCTACCTCCAGCATCTCCCGCGCCCGCTCAGCATTATAGCCCATATCGAAGCCAACAAGGGAGGTCTCGAGTGATGTTCTACTGGAGACAGCCATAAGCGAACCGTTCAAGAAAGCGCCCTGTCCCTTTTCAACCGAGAAGGTCTCCTGTCTTACCGGGTCGTGGATAACGCCCAACACAACGTCCTCGCCTTGTGCCAGGGCAATGGCAACACAGAAGTGC
>Ga0114920_10000684_pt1 | contig 14820 bp, 13 predicted proteins | sample ChitaG_FD_88683 | JGI IMG/M metagenome (GOLD analysis project Ga0114920, IMG submission 88683) | Deep subsurface microbial communities from South Pacific Ocean to uncover new lineages of life (NeLLi) - Chile_00310 metaG | ecosystem: Environmental > Aquatic > Marine > Oceanic > Sediment ... | reverse complement strand
GGAGTCAGGATAACGTCAAAGTCCGGGGTATGGGTGTCTTTTTTTTGGTTATGCCCAAAGACGTGGCCCCTTAATGGGTCGATTCAAAATGGTTTATTGCGCCCTAAGCCTTAGAATCATAGGCTCCATCTATATAAACCATTTTGAAACGCCCACTAATCTAAACTATGTGAGGGCATAATCCAAAAAAAAGATACCCATACCCTGCAAGAAGCTTAAAAATCAATAGGTTAGTTTCCATTATGACGTGACCCTGGGCAGGAGTAAGATGATTAACGGTGGCCTTAACCAGGGAACCGTTGGCCTGAACATGAAGGAAAAAACATGATGAAGGACGGAAGCTTTACTCGGATGCTGCAGTTTAAGGGAAAGAGGTAAGTGGCGGTGAGAAAAAGAAAAAAGGGAGGGTTTTCCTCTTATGTTTTTGCTAACAGGTACCGACAAGATGGAATAAAGGGCTCAAGCTGTGTCTGGATACCGGCTTTTCACGGTGATCAAATGGGGCACCGATTATCTCAGGGTTTTCCCAGGACTGCGGTAAGGAACATGGCAGAGGAGAGATGCCGGAGAAAGGTAACTAGTACAGCGTTTCAGTAAAACAATTACAAAAGATCGATAGCATTATTATGCAATATATAGATTTGAGAAATTCGAATATCGAATATCGAAATCCGAAACAAACCCGAATATCGAATAACCAAAATTCAAAACATAGTTTAGAAAATTAGAATTTAGGATTTTGAATTTGTTTCGAATTTCGTGCTTCGGATTTTTAGAAGTAAGGATGTAATTTCCCGGCTATACTTATTGTAAATATTTAAATGAAACGAACTACTAGGATGATCCCTGGGCACAGGAAAGTGGGTGAGCCTGATCATCATAAGAATGGTGTGCGTAGATATGAACAAGGCCTTGGACATATTGATTGTTGACGATGATGTTTTTTTTACTGCTTCTCTCTCTGACTTCCTCATGAGCAAGGGTTTTCGTGTCCACACTGCCACAAACGGAAGAGAGGGGATAGAACGTTTTGAGAGCCATCAATCCTCTGTCGTTTTATTGGATCAAAGGTTACCTGATATGGGAGGGATTGAGGTTTGCGAAATGGTTTTGGAGATTAACCCCAACGCCAAGATTATTTTCATGACCGCATACGCTACGGTTCCGTATGCGGTTGAGGCAATGCAAACTGGGGCCTTTAATTATCTTTCCAAACCTTTTGAGTTGGACGAGCTTCTGATTGCCATAGATTTGGCTATCAAGAGCGTCCATCTGGAGGGAAGGCTTAGAGCTCAGGATTATGAAAGGCAAAAAGCGAGCCAGGAGCAAAAACTGATTGGTTCTTCTGAGGTCATGAAAAGAATCAAAGAACAGATAGAACTATCCGCTGGCTCTGAAGCCAACGTGCTGATCACAGGAGAAACCGGGGTAGGCAAAAATGTAGTGGCTCGGGCAATCCATGATCTTCAGGATAAGCGGGAAACGTTTCTCACTATCAACTGCTCTGCTATCCCCGAGAATTTGATGGAGGCTGAATATTTTGGCCACGAAAAAGGTGTCTTTACCGGTGCAGATACCCGTCGTGAAGGAATCTTTGAGCTGGCAGACGGCGGAACGCTGGTACTGGACGAGATTGGGGAAATCCCCATACACCTCCAGAGCAAATTGCTTACGGTGCTGGATGATAAACGGGTTCGAAGAATAGGAAGTGGCCGAACTATATCCGTTGATGTGAGAATCATAGCCACCACTAACCAGGACTTAGAAGAAGCTATAGAGAAAAGAAGCTTTCGAAAAGATCTCTACTACCGCTTGGCTGTCATCAGTGTTAACGTTCCACCTTTGCGTGAGCATCCAGAGGACATACCAGAAATAGCAGGCTATTTTGTGGAGCACTTATGCAGGAAGCCTGTCAGGATTCCTGACAGTCATATAGAAAGAATGATGAAATATCCTTGGCCGGGTAATGTGAGAGAACTTCGGAATGTGATTGAAAGGGCTTCCCTCCTGCTTCAGGGTCATGAAATAAGGCCCGCGGATCTCTTGCTTCAGAGTAATCTTGATCAGGCGCTGCCAAAGAGTGAACAGAGGGGTGCGAGCAGTCAAGATATTATTTCACTTGAGGAGGTGAAAAGACGTCATATTACTTCTACCCTGAAGGCTTATTCTGGAAACAAAAGCCTGACCGCGAGGAACTTAGGTGTCTCGCTTTCGACCTTGAAGCGAAATCTAAGAGAGATGCACACAAATTAGCACAAAATACGCCACCTAACCTATTTTGACCCACCCAAAATGGCCTACATACTTGTTCAAATCTGCCACCCAATCATCAAAATATTCTGAATAATCAAATAGTTAAGGACTTTGAGACTCGCCATGATAAAGTGGTATGTATTTTGCTGTTAAATCATATCACAAACCGCACGATTCCCGATAAACGGTGAATAGAGGGTAAGATATTTCACCACGGAAGATGCAGACTGCGGAATGATCTCTTTGCTTACTGGGGGAGGAATTTTTGGCTTGATGAAAACTGATATAGAATTAATAGACAATCTGGAGCAAATCCTTTCCACTCTGCGGCATGAGCTTGGTAATTCAGTGAATTCGCTGAAAATCACCCTTGATGTCTTGCGTGAGAACTACGACCTCTTTGATGATGCCAAGAGGAAAGAGTATCTGAAGAGAGGGGCAAGGCTCTTGGCACGGCAGCAGCAATTGGTTGATGCCATGAAGTCTTATTCTCAATTCAAAGTGAAGGAGCAAAGCGAGATCGCATTTCTTTCTTTTTGGAAACACTTCCTGAGCTCGGCGTCCAGTAGAGTTGAGGATGCAAACATTAAACTCATCCATCATCGTGAGGTTGAGCCCTGCCTGATCATGGGAGACAGCGCAGCCCTTAATAAGATCATGGCCAGCATCGTTGAGAACGCCATGGAGGCAGTGGAAGGTATGGATGATCCCGTAATAGAATTGAAGGTCTCGAAGACGAATAGTTCTCTCAAGATAGTGGTGGAGGACAATGGATCCGGCATCAGAAAGAATGACATGCCGCGGGTTTTTACACCCCTCTTTACCACCAAACCAGGAAAGATGGGGATGGGACTGCCGATTGCCCGGAAACTCTTGCTGGAGATGGAGGGCAGAATAAAAATAGACAGCATTTTCGGTAGCGGTACCAAAGCCAGAGTATGGCTTAAAAGTGTTGGTGGTCAAGAAAGGGGGACACAAGCAATATTATTAGTTCATAGGAGGTAAGCCATTGACCTATATGCTGGGTCAAGAACAGCTCGATGCCATAGAACAGGTGTTGTTAGAGGATCTCTTTGATGTTGGGGTTAACTGCATTTTTTTGATCGACATGGCAGGCAATGTTATTGCCAACCTTGATAATGGCGAAATCAAGCACGATATTTACTCGCTAGCGGCCTTAGCCGCGGGCAATTTTGCGGCTGTGAGCACTATGGCTAAAATTGTTGGGGAAGATGAGTTCTCTTTGCTCTTTCATAAAGGAGAAAAGGAGAGCATACACTTCAGCAAAGTTTTGACGGATTTCTTACTGATCACTATTTTTGGTAAGGGGATATCTTTGGGTTTTTTGCGGTTGAAGGTGGCTGAGGCTACGGAAAAGATCAAAAAGATTTTGGAACCCTCCTGCGCTCCATGACCTGACTCTCTCTTAGCGTGCAGCGATGAACAGAGGCGGGGTGATTACGGTTCTTTTGTGAGGTATCTGCTGATGGCATTTGTAAACCTGAAGAAAAAAGAGGTTCAGACAAAAATAGTCTACTATGGTCCAGGGAGGGGAGGAAAGACCACCAATCTGGAATATATATACAATAAATTCAGAAGTCGTATAAAAACAGAGATGGTCACCATCAAAACCCACGGGGACCGAACCCTTTTTTTCGATTTCCTTCCCTTTAATGTAGGAAAAATCAGGGGATATGATGTGAAAATCCAGCTGTACACGGTACCTGGACAAGTCAAGTATGATGCCACCCGGAGACTGGTTTTGAGAGGGGTTGATGGAATTGTTTTTGTGGCAGACTCGATGGCAGTGAGAAGAGAAAAAAATATTCTTTCCCTCAGGAACCTTCAGAAAAATTTGGCCACTTTCAGGAAGAGTATTTTCAAGATCCCCATTGTTTTACAATACAACAAAAAGGATCTGGCGGAACAGGGTATCCCGCTTTTGAGCCTGGAAACACTTGAAAAAGACCTTAACAGTCAGCTAAAAGCGCCTTCTTTTGAAGCGAGCGCTCTGATGGGAATGAATGTTGTGCCGACCATGAAAAAGATTATATCAATGACCATGGCTTCTCTGCTCATGGAACTGAAATAGGAGGTGACAGAATGGCCTTACAAGAAGATGGTACCGTAGATTTTGGGGTGGAAGCAGACCCCGAAGATCTTTTTGGGCACGGCAATGAGAGTCTTGACTCTGTGGAGGATACCGGTGATCCTAAGGTTACTCCTCTCACGGAGTTAAAGTCTATCGTTTTATCACTTGACTGGGAGATTACCGATGAAATCATGAGTCGGTTTGTTAAGGAGATAGACAAATTAAAAGATACATACCGAGATGATGAAATCCTTGTATCATTTCTCGGTCTTCTTGATTCGGTGGGAAAATATATCAAGACCCACAAAGCGAAAGCCCATCCGAATGCCAGCAAATTATTGAACTCCGCCTATATGAGCCTGGAGAAGGTAATCGTCTCCAAAGACATCACTGAGCCTGAAAGAAACAGAATACTCGCAAGTCAGCTGAAAAGCTTCAAAAGATTAATGGAGCAGATCGCGCTGAGAAAGGCCGCCTCAGATGGAAAAAAAGGGTTGAAGCCGCCTGATCAGGCGAGAGTGGCGGCACAAGAACGGAAAGAGGATCAGGCTATCCAACAAAAAGAGGAGAGGTCACCTGAGGAGGCGAAGGAGAGACAGCTCGAACCCCATGAAGGTCGTGTAAGTCCCGATGAGAGCCTCAGGTTAGCCGTAGATGAACTCAAACAGTTGATTCAGGAGGAGTTCAAGGCATTGAGGGAAGAGCTGCGCCAACTGCGGGAAAGCAAGGAGACGCTAATCTAGACGGATCATTTGTGGATCTGGGATCAGGGAGCCATACCTTTTGTGGTCTGTCCATGACTGGCCAATTGATTCATCGGAGGCAACCGAGTGAATATTCTATCCGGTGATATATCTGGTTTGGTTTTTAGGCGTGCTGACCGGGGAGACCTTGGAGAGTTTTCTCTTGACAGTCATATGCTGAGTGTACTCGTGGAGTTAGATGGCAGGAGGAGTCTTGGCTCAGTAGCAAAAAAAGCAGGTCTGGATATGGGTACCGTGAAGGGGGTGATCTTCAGGCTTCTAAAGCTTAAGCTCATCAGACCTGAGGGAAGGCGTATCTCGGTACTTGGCAGGGACTTTTTCGATTATCTTAATGTCCAATTGTCGCTAGCCTTGGGACCAATAGCTGATGTGCTGATTGAGGAAGCAGTGACTGATCTGGATCATATTAAGCGTGAATTCCCAAGGCACCGGGCTGCGGAACTCGTGAATCTCCTTGCCCGTGAGATTCGACGTGAGGAAAAAAGGATCGTCTTTCAACAGAATATGGTTAAGAAAATCAAGGAAATAGGGATTTGATACTGGGTAACGTCAAAGTGCAGGGTATGGGTACCTTTTTTTTGGATTATGCCCCACATAGTTTAGGTTAGTGGGCGTTTCAAAATGGTTTATATAGATGGAGCCTATGATTCTAAGGCTTAGGGCGCAATAAACCATTTTGAACCGACCCAGTAAGGGGCCATGTTATAGGGCATAACCAAAAAAAAGGTACCCATACCCTGCAAGAAGCTTAAAAATCAATAGGTTAGGTTTCACTATGACGTGACGCCGGGCATGATACCTCAATGGATCAATTCCCATTGTCTTACCGGCAAGGTAAAACAGGGCAAATTGGGAAGCGGGTGTCTACAAAACAGAGGAAAAAAGTAAAAGATAAGGAGATTGCATCATGATCGTTTCATGTGAGGATTGTGGAAAACAGTATAGGATACATACAGAGAAGATAAGAGGTCAGAGAGCCCGGTTTAGATGCAAGGCTTGTGGGTATGTTATATTAGTTAATAAACCGAGCCCAGTGGCAGATGAGCCTCTGAAATCTGCCCGTCCCACCCTCACGCTCAGCAAGCAGAAGCCAACTGGCCCACCCAAGGAGGAGTCCGAACCGGCTCAAACAGAGGCGCCAAAAGTACTCCCCACCAAGTTGAAAGGGATTGGTCTGAAGGGGAAGTTGATGTTTTTTCTCCTCGTCCCCCTTATCCTTGGCTTGGCCATCGGTGCCTTTTTTTCACTGAAGCACATGGTCGGCCTGAGTGGCCTCATCACCGAGGAAAGCTCGAGAATCGTTACTCAAATGGCAGAGAGACAGATTGCCGAGCATGTTCGGGCAGTGGCCCTGCAGGTCGGTCTTTATCTCCTGAGCCATCCAGAATTGAAGAGAGGGAGATTTCAGAAAGATGCCGAGCTGAAAAAAATCGCGGTACAGAAGGTGGGATCAACTGGATATACCGCATTGCATGCAGTACCGGACAAGAATGGGATCTGGAGAAACTGGGCCCATATTAACCCCAAAATCGTTGGCATTGATATGAGTACGCTCAAAAAGCCCATGGGGAAAGCATTCTACGGATTTTGGAGAGTTTTTAGCGCTGGTAAAGATGGAAAGGAATCGAGCGGTTATTACACATGGCAGGACGCTGACGGCAGGTTTCGGGATAAGTTTATGGTGTGTGCGCCGGTAAAAGCTACACCATATTATGTGGCAAGCACCACGTACCTAGATGAGTTTACTCGTCCAGTAGAAAGACTTAAGGCACGAAGCCAGAAAATAGCCAAGAGAGTCCGAAACATTAATGCAGGCGTTATGTTAGGCACAATCATACTTATCGGCCTGATCGTTTTCTTTTATGGCCGGAAGGTAACGGGCAATATCAGACGTCTTTCTGAGGTTGCTGACCGGATTAGTATTGGCGACCTGGATGCCGAGATCGATATTAAATCTAAGGATGAAATCGGGGAATTAGCCGAGGCAATCTCGCGCATGCAGGACAGCCTGCGTCTATCTATAGAAAGGCTGCGACATCGGCAATAGCCGTCTATATAGAGCAAGATCTTAACATTTGTATCAAGTTTTTGTAATATGACTAAGGTGCAAAGGATAATTGGGATCGTAGGACGGTTGCGGTTGCGCAGCTCGAAACGGTTAACGGTTAACGTCATACGAAACCAGCAGCGCAACCGTATAACTTTAGACGAAACCAACATCGCTTTGTCTCAAGCAATGGGATATTTACTTACATAAGCTCGTCGGTTTGCCCGTCCCCGGCCGCTACGGGCCGGGACGGCAGAGCTTCGCTAGATCTGATGCAGGTTTTTAAGAGGCTGTTTGGGCAACAGCCTATTGACATAAGATATACTATTTCAAGGTGTTTCAGTTTTAGAAGGTTCCATTGAATTGCAACTCTTTTCGCGAGGTTTGTGCCAAGCGCGGAGGTTGAAAAGAAATGGTGGGTACCGTTTCTCAGATTGACATTGATAAATCAGTACGATGGTATGCGGAGTTTCTTGATAATATTTCTCTCGCCATTTACCGTACCACTCTTGAAGGCAAGCTTGTTTTTTGCAACAAGGCCTTTGCACAATTATTTGGCTTCGCTGCGGTTGGGGAATTGATTGGTTACGCAGTTGCGCAGCTTTATCGGAACCAGAAAGACAGGGGTATTTTCGTTGAGACCATTATTAGGGGAGGTCGCGTAGAGAATTTTCCCCTTTCACTCATGAAACGGGACGGAACACCCCTATGGTGTGCCGTCACTGCTGAGGTGGTCTTTGATGAGGATGGTATGGCAGTGTTCTTGGATGGGGTGATCAGGGATATCACGGAAGCAATCAAAGAAAAAGAGGCACTAGGCCATTTCGATGCGATGGGAACCAGCAGTAAGGATTTTGTCCTCCTCGTGAATCTTCAGGGAGATTTGCTGGATATCGATCAGGCCTGTGCAGACCTCCTAGGGTTTCACAAAGAGGAATTGATGGGGAGACCGTTATTTAAGCTTATTGAACCCCAGGGGAGACACCTCTTTCCCCTTTTACTCTCTGATGTTTTGCAATCCGGTCAGGAGGAAGGAATCCTAACACTACTCGACAGAAATGGTATGAGACATTTTCTCGGATTCCATGCCTTCCTCGTAAAAGACAGAGACAAGGCGCATAAGATAAAGCTTATTGCCCATGATGCAATAGAGCGAATGAAATACCAGAAGCACCGATTGAGCAAGGAGAAATTCCTTGGAGTTATGGAGATGGCTGGCGGGGTTGCCCATAAACTGAATCAACCCCTTACGATAATTGGTAATCTACTAAATGAGGTCTTACCTGATTTGAGCCCTCATGACCAAAATTACGAGAATATTGTCAAGATAGATAATCAAATTAAGAAATTGAATGAGATCGCAAGAAAAATAGGCGCCATAAAGAAATATGAGGCCATGGAGTATGTTGCCGGGGTAAAGATCGTAGACATTGATAAGGCATCCCGAGTGAGAAAGAGCGAGGAGATTCCATGATAAGAAAGGTGATGATTGTAGATGATGATCAGGAGATGTTGGTCTCCTTGAAGGAGGGTCTCGAGAGGTACAGTGAGATCTTTCGTGTGGTGATGGCAGAGGATGGTCTGATTGCCGTAGACAAGCTCAAAAAAAATGCTATTTCCCTCGTGGTCAGTGATCTGAAAATGCCGAGAATGGATGGTTTTACGCTTCTTGCCCATATCATGGAACACTATCCAGACATACCGGTAATCATCATTACTGGCTACAGCACACCCGAAATGGAAAGGCTGGCCAGAGAGGGAGGGGCAATAGGCTATATTGGGAAGCCTTTCATGATTCAAGATCTTGCCCGGAAAATAATGACCACTCTCAGAAAGGAATCTGAGGGTGGAACGTTACACGGTGTTTCTTCTGCTATGTTTTTGCAGTTGATAGAAATGGAGCAGAAGACGTGTACCATCCGGTTGGTTGACAAATTATCGGGCAAACAGGGGGTACTTTTTTTCAGTGAGGGTGAGCTGCTTGACGCAAGAGCCAGTGGTCTCCAAGGTGAGGCTGGTGCATACGAAATCTTTTCGTGGGATGAGGTCAGTCTTTCCATTCAGAATGCTTGTCCTCAGAAGGAAAAGAAGATCCAGGCGGAGCTCCAGGCGATACTCCTTGATGCAGCACGGTTGAAGGATGAGGCTGGCTGTGAGGAAGGGCCGGAACCGGTGACGAAAAATAGTGAGAAGACGGTAAAGGTGTCCGAGGCAGAGGAATCGCAGAAATCAAACGTAATAGCTAATATCAGGGCCAGACTGGAAAAGGAGATTGGCGAAAGACGCGGACTTGAAGCCATATACCATGACAATTCGTGGGATGGTTTCATAGCGCAAGCTACACGTGTAGGGACATTTTTCAACGCCGGAAAACTAAAGCTAGGCTATATCGATAGGGGTGAATCGAATGATTTTATCCTGGTCCCGGCTAAACAAACAACGGTAATTTCAGTTAACCCTAAATGCCCCAGAGACAGAATAATAAAGGTTATCAGTGGTCATATGGGTTCTTCACAATAAGAAAGCCCCTAGTACAAGGAAGACATGAGAGAGCTATTCAATGATATTCTGAGCTTGGATGATGTTGACGGAATCATGCTCTTTTCTTTTGAGGGCGAACTCATCTTTAAAGAGTTTTTAACTCCCCTTCCAGAGGAACCTGAAAGCCGGGACTGGTGGCGCGTTTTTATTTACTCCCTCAATGGAGCCAGGGAGGTGGATCTGATTTTTGAAAAATCCAGGCTGTACGTCAGAAAAACGGATCTCGGCTATCTTATGATACTGATGGGAGTTTTTGCCCCTATTGCCATGATGAGACTCAATTGTGATTTGCTGGTAGCCTCGTTAAAGCAAATAAAAACCACTAAAGGATTGAAGCGTCTTTTCCGAATGAAAACATAGGTGCTAGGGGGAAGTGAATCTCAGTATTTTAATTGAGCTTCATGGGATACAGTTCGCTTACCCACCGAAAGGGAATCGATCTTAGCAGGAAACGTGCTTGACAGAGCCTCGATAATCAGAATTTGGGATAGGAGTCGGACTAGATTCTGACTGAGGGGAGTGCAGGATGACGCGCATTACGGAAGATGAGAAAATAGATTTGCAGTCCAAACTTAATGAGGCAGAGGTTTACCGTTCCATGGGATTGCTCGCGGAATCTCTCAACGCTTATGAAAAGATCCTATCAGACATCCCTAAATTGGATTCTCGTAATCGTGAAAAGATTGAGCAGACGATCGTCCAAGTAAAAAAGGGAATCGTCGATGAGGAACAGGCCAATGCGGAAAATGTTTCCACTGAGGACATCTCAATTCTTAAAAAGGCCGTGTCCAACAATGAAAATGTTCAGGCTGTTCTCGCGAGTGCCTCTGCATGGAAAGAGCTGGGCCTTTACGGGGAGGCTGTTGCTGAATATGAGAAACTGTTTCAACTGGATTGCCACTCAGGAAAAATCGTTTCGGAAATGGTTGCGTGTCTGTCTGTTACCCACTCGCTTTCCAAAGTTGTCCGGCACGTGGAAAAGATAGTGGGTAAGCAGAAACTGGGAAAAAAGGAGAAGGTGCAGATCAAATTCAGGCTCGGCATGGAAATGGAGAAGAGAGGCGAAAAAGAATTGGCTCTCGATTTGTACCGATCCGCCAAACAAATTGATCCGGACGATAAAGAGATCAAAAAGAAACTGGATTCGATTATAGCCAGCCTCTCTTCCGGTTCAAGATATGACTACCTCCTCAATCAAAAGATGGTCACCCCAGAGCAACTCCAAAAGGCCCTCGGCCTATCAAAGAAGATGAACAAGAGCGTAGAATTTATCTTGATCGAGTATTTCAAGGTTGAGAAAGAAGACCTGGGAAAATCCCTTTCATTATTCTATGGCTGTCCCTTTAGAACCTATGACCCGGCACTGCCCACACCAGTTGAGCTCATAAGAAGTCTAAAAAAGCCGTTTCTCTTACATGAGGTCTGGGTTCCTCTGAGCTGGGGTAAGGAGGGGATTGAGATACTGATTGATGACCCCAGGGATCTGACCAAAACTGATCACATCAGAGCTTTGGTGAAGACAAAAAAGATCAATTTCTCTGTTGCGATAAGAGAGGATATAGAGCCATACATCAAACGTTTCTTCGATGACCAAAAACTTCATACGGTTGCCTCTGGGCATGATGTTATGGAGGGTTTCGACCTGATCCCTGATATCTCCTTTGAAGAAGAGGAAGAAGGAACAGAGATTGAAGAGACCCTGTTTGATGAGGACTCAAGCCAGGTAGTAAATTTGGTTGACCAGATTCTAATAGCTGCATACAGAAAAAATGCCTCTGATATTCACTTTGAGCCTTGTCAAGATTCGAGGGTTACCACGGTACGCTTCCGCATAGACGGCGTATGCCAGGACTATACGAAGGTTCCCAACTCCATGATTAGGGCCATAATCATAAGGATCAAGATTATGGCGGGAGTCGACATCGCTGAAAAGCGTCTTCCTCATGACGGAAAAATCAAGTTCAAACGCAGGGGCATACCTCCCTTCGAACTTCGACTAGCTACCCTCCCCACCGCAGGAGGTTATGAGGATGCCGTGCTGAGGATACTGCCCGGGTCAAGCACCATGCACCTGGATGACATGGGGTTGAATGAGAGAAATCTTAACCTTATGAAGAAGGTTGTTAGCCAACCCTACGGTCTCGTACTGGTGGTGGGTCCTACCGGTTCAGGTAAGACGACTAGCCTTCATGCCGCACTAGGTTTTATCAACAAACCGGGTATCAAAATTTGGACAGCAGAAGATCCGGTGGAGATCACCCAGCCCGGCCTGCGACAGGTGGAGGTGAAACCTAAGATCGGGCTTGATTTCGCGATGATTATGCGCGCCTTTTTGCGGGCAGACCCGGATGTTATCATGATTGGTGAGATGCGCGATGAAGAGACTGCGGCCACTGCCATTGAGGCATCTCTTACCGGCCATCTGGTTTTTTCTACGCTCCATACCAACAGTGCACCTGAAACCGTGACACGGCTCCTGGATATGGGGCTCAATCCCCTTAATTTTTCCGAAGCCCTTCTCGGTGTGCTGGCCCAGAGGCTGGTCAGAAGATTGTGCGAAAAGTGTCGCCAGGAGTATCATCCCTCAGAAGATGAATTTCAGGAGATCGTGTCAGATTACGGCACTGATCATTTTGATACCACTGGAATTGAATTCACCCCGGATCTAACCGTCTGCCGTCCCCAAGGGTGCGATGAATGTTCTGGAACAGGTTACAAGGGGCGGCTTGGAATCTATGAATTGCTTTACGGCAGCGATGTGATAAAAAAGATGATCAAAAAGCAGGCCGGCACAGATGCTATTTTCGAGCAAGCAGCCAAGGAGGGAATGACAACCGTGAAACAGGACGCTATTATGAAGGTTTTTCAGGGGATGACCGATATCAGTGAAGTGCGAAGGGTCTGTATAAGGTAGGCCAGCTGGATGTATGCCTGGATCGATCGGGGAGTCACACGCCAAACGGTGGGTGGACCGGGAGTTTTTATGAGGTTGGAAAGATGATGAAAAGGGCCCTGGTAGTGGATAACGATTTCTTTTTCGTGGAGTTCCTCACGGAACTGCTTGAGGCGAGGGAATATGAGGTAAAAAAAGCCTATGATGGTAAAGAGGGCATATCCAAACTGGAGCAGGAAGAATTTGATCTGATCTTTGTGGACATGATTATGCCCAAAATAGATGGAAAACAGTTAATCAGGTTCACCCGGGCCAGATTTCCCAACGCACATTTCCCCATTGTTGCCTTGGCGATTATTGAACAAATGGACACACTGAGCGAAATAGGTGCTGATTATTTTATAGCCAAGGGTCCTGCGGAAAAAATGGCCAAGAGCATCGAGATGCTCATAGACAGGATTGAAAAAAACCCAATCCCTGGTCCATCGGATGAAACGGTGTTCCAACCGGATAACATGATCCCGAGGCACATAACAAGTGAGTTAATTCAAAGTGTTAATTTTCAACAGGCAATCACCGAAAGCATTGGGATGGGAATTATTGTTGTTGACCGGGATACCAGGATTATCATCACCAATTCTCTTGCCCTCGACATCATCAATAAATCTTATGAAGAGGTATTGAACCGTGAGATAATATCTGTATTTCCAAGCGAGGAAAGGGCAAAAGTAATGGGTTCACTGAAAAGGGTACTGCTCAAAACAGAACTAAGAAAGACGAGCCTTTTTGTTATTATCAACTCTCAAAAGATTCGTTTAATCGTCTCGCTTTTAAGGCTCAATGGTGACATAGTTGGGTGGGTAGTAGCACTATGTGTGGAGCCGGGTGCATCATTACATAGCAAGAGTAATAACCGAATGAATGGTATATGAAACATATCCTCAAAACTAATCCTTTGCTCACGGCCTATCCATTTTTTCCATTCAATCGCTTCACCAGTCCACCTCGCCTCAGATAATTGCGATAGTCCTTTTCGTGATGTTTGAGTATGAACTTAAGATAGCTGATATGGTTTTCGACGGCCTCAGTATAAAGGTCTCTGTCCAGGTCCCAGCGCGCCTTGAAATGATGGCGCATATACTCATTCACACCGCTCAGATCCTTGGTAATCCTTTGCCTGATCATTGCATAGAAGTCTCTGGTTTTCTTTAATAAGTCCAGTTCGTTATCGTACCCCATGACACCGCCATCTCTAAATTCGTAGAATAGAAACAGGAGTTTTTCAAGGTAGGTTCGGTCTGCCATCTGGCCAAGGAGGTCGGCAGTACCCAGGAGTTTGGCAAGCAGCTCAATTTCTCGGGAGGGAAAGTGGATTTCAGTGATGTCTGCACTCAGATCTGTGCAGGTGAGGATAACAGAGCAGTGGTTGAAGATCTCAGGTAATAAACCATGATCGGACCGATATCGGTCCATGAAGGCGATGCTGCGCCTGATATCGGTAAGAACGTCGTGGGTGTTTGTGCTTCCCTCGTCATCAAAGCTCCGGATATATCCGGTATCGTGCATCAGTGCGCACAGCAACCCCAGCATTACCTGGTCTCTGGTAAGGTTCTCTCCTTTGAGTATAGCGCCATGAATAAGCCGTGCCATGGCCAGGAAGGTGTCGGTGGTATGCTTCAGGTCGTGGTATTGTGTTTGACAGCGGCTGTACCCGGGGTACTCACCGCCAAAAAGTTGCACAATATCGGTGAAAACGCGGTTGAGCATCTCAAAGTCAAAGTCAGTGTAAAGCGTGGAAACAATATTTTCGACCTCATTCAGGACGGCATGAGGATTTTCCATATCCACAAGTCGTGAAAGTTGTGCTGGTTCCATTCGTATCCCACAATCAGTTAGACACTTATTGATCCAAGGATGCTGGTTGCAGAGGGCCTTTTGGCTGAAAGCTTCCCGTATATAGCAAAAAAAACGTATTGAGACAAGGTTTCGTTCAGGGTAACGTCAAAGTCCAGGGTATGAGTGTCTTTTTTTTGGTTATGCCCTGGCCCAGACCCGCCTGCCAGATGGCGGGCAGGCCTGGCTTATAGGGAATGAGTATATGTGCTTGGCCTGCGAAATAACACTACGAACATGCGATATTTTAGAAATGTCGCGCCAGGGCAGGCCTATAACATGGCCCCTTACTGGGTCGTTTCAAAATGGTTTATTGCCTCTCGGCCCTGAGCCTCTC
>Ga0114920_10000683_pt1 | contig 14834 bp, 16 predicted proteins | sample ChitaG_FD_88683 | JGI IMG/M metagenome (GOLD analysis project Ga0114920, IMG submission 88683) | Deep subsurface microbial communities from South Pacific Ocean to uncover new lineages of life (NeLLi) - Chile_00310 metaG | ecosystem: Environmental > Aquatic > Marine > Oceanic > Sediment ... | reverse complement strand
TAACTTAAATCTAAAATCTAAAAAAACTAGGCCTGGGGCTGGGGGTGAACTAAAGTTTTAGGAACAAAAGTTTAGAATTTTCCCGAGGTGTGGCTTCGCTCTCGCCAAGCCATCCATCTGAGGAAAGCTCCAGACCCCCCAGCCCTAGACCTAGTTTTATAACACTTTATTCTAATACTTTATGGAAAATTTGTCAAGGCCCTCGTCTCAAATTAAAGAAGTTCGGCCCACTTCGCCCCGCTCAAAAAAGCGAGGCTCGCCTCTGGCGGCAAAATTAACCGAAGAAGACAAAACCCTTGATTTAACATTAAGGCCAAAAACCTGGGAAGATTATATTGGCCAAGAAAAGGTAAAAAAGAATATTCAAATAATTATTGAAGCGGCTAAAAAAAGAGCAGAACCAATTGAACACCTGCTTTTTTATGGTGGAAGCGGACTTGGAAAAACTAGTCTTTCTTACCTAGTGGCTAAAGAACTAGGAGCAAACATCCGAGTAATCGCTGGACCGGTTATTGAAAAAGTTGGGGATTTAGCTGCAATTTTAACTAATCTTTCAGAAGGTGATATTTTATTCTGTGATGAGATCCACAGAATGAACAAGCTGATTGAAGAATTTCTTTACCCTGCTTTAGAAGACTTCAAATTAAATCTCATTTTGGGCAGGGGGCCAATGGCTAGAACCATGGAATTAAAACTGCCTCGATTTACTTTAATTGGGGCTACTACCCGTTTAGCCCTTTTATCTTCCCCTTTAAGAAACCGTTTTGGAGCAACTTTCCAGCTCAATTTTTATAAAGAAGAAGATATTGAAAAAATTATTCAGAGGTCAAGTGGACTTTTGGCGATAAAAACAGAATCTGAAGCCTTTAAAATTATCGCTAAATGCTCTCGTTTCACTCCCAGGGTAGCTAACCGCCTCCTCAAGAGGGTGAGAGATTTTGCCCAGGTTGAAGGAAAAGGAATAATTACAGAAAAAATTGCCAAAAAAGCTTTGAAATTTTTAGAAGTTGACCAGCTTGGTCTTGAAGTAGGTGATAGAAAAATTTTAGAAGTAATCATTAAAAAATTTGGAGGAGGACCAGTCGGCCTCCAGGCATTATCTGCCGCTGCTTCAGAAGAAGAAGACACCATTTTAGATGTTTACGAACCTTATTTAATGCAGCTTGGTTTTATTGAAAGAACTCCCCGGGGAAGAATCGCTACCAAGATTGCCTATCAACACCTGGGAATAAAAATTAAAAGCTCTCAAAAACTTTTAATTTAGTAAATATCTAAACTCTTAAAAAATCTAAAAAGCTCGTCAATAATGACGGGCTTTAAAAAAAGATTTGGAAAGCCAGTTTACTGATTTTTTCCCTAAAACTAGATAAAGGTAATATTTTCAGTTATATCTATCAACAAATCTAAAATAAATTTTGCTAAACTGACATCGCGAGTCCTGCTTTCTGAAACATAAGAAATACCATCGTGAAGTATCTGAATTTCAAAATTTTCCTTTTTAGATAATTGAATTAATTTTTTTTGAACCGAGGAAGGTAAAATTTTCTGAATTTCTGGAGTAGCTGTACCCAGAACTTTAAACTGGCTATCAAAATTAGTGTTCCCGGTAAAAAGTTCTTTTCTGTTTCTCTTAGATATGGGCCTGCTCAAAAACATTCCCGGTCTCCTTGGTTTAATTGAAGCCAAAAAATCCTTTGGATTAAAAAACTTTACCAATATCCATAATTTCGCCTCTGAAACAAAAGGAACTATTTTTATCTCGCGGTCTCGATAAACGCCTTTTAATTTGCCTCCTCTAAAAATCAATGCTCCTCTCGGACATTCTAACCTAAGCTCTTTTCTCAATTGATCTAAAAATCTCTTTCTTTTTGGATAAAACCAAAGCCAGATAATTAAACCAGCAGCAAAAGAAACTATACCTATTAATATAAGAATAAAGCCAAGTTTGTTATCCATATGACTTAAATTAGTTAAAAATTATTTGGCGGTAAGGTCAATCAGCGTTTCAACAATATATTTTGGGACCAGGCAACCAAAGTAAACTCCGCACCTCTTTTACAAGAAATTAAACACACTTTTCTTCCCCCGCAAAAGTACGGGGTAAAACCTCTTTTCACTTATTTTATTCTTGTATTATTTTATTCTTGTATTTTTATATCTTAATCTAGCGGGTAACGCTAATAGTCACCCCGAGTTCAGCACCGGGAGCAGCAACCGTAACTCGGTCAGTAGGGGTCTTAGCAACAGTATAACAGGTATCAGCAGCATCACAAGCGGAACCAGGACCAATCGGGATTTCAGCGATGTAACCGGGAACAATTGCCTGATTACCAGAAACAGCTGCCAGAAGATCGGTCGCGCTTAGGTCACAGCCACCAGTTCCAATAGAAGCACTAGCAGTAGCTATACAATCGGGAAGGGCCTGGTTATCTACCTGATATTGGGAAATGGCGTTTAAGATAGCATTAACTTCTGCTGACCTCTCAGCATTTCTGGCTTGGGCCATTTGCCTTGCCGGGTTAACTGCTATCAGCACTACCCCGGATAAAATAGCTACAATGGCAATAACGATTAAAAGCTCTATTAAGGTGAATCCTTTTAATTTTTTCATATGTCTTTATCTATATTAATTCTAAAATTAATTCTAAATCGACCTTTTATTTAATTATATATAACTTTAACGAGTAACGCTAATAGTCACCCCAAGTTCAACATAACCGGCTGAGACAGTGACCCGGCTTCCAGATTTGGTGACATTGTATCCAGTGTCAGCGGTACTTCCGCTGGGGCCTTCGGGAATATCGGCAATATAGGTAGGAGCTAGGGGGTCAGCTCCGGTGGCACTCAAATCGCAAGCATCTGCTCCTGTGGCACCATCATTAACGCAACTGGCAGCGCCACCAGTTCCAATACAAGCTACGATTGGGCTATCAGGTATGCAAGAAGGAAGAGCCTGGGCATCTATCTGATACTGCGATATTGCATTTAAGATAGCATTAACTTCTGCTGACCTCTCAGCGTTTCTGGCCTGGGCCATTTGCCTTGCCGGGTTAACTGCTATCAGAACTACCCCAGCCAAAATAACTACAATGGCAATAACAATTAAAAGTTCAATTAAAGTGAAACCTTTTCTCATATATTTATTTCATTTAAATTTTAAAACCGACCTTTATTTTACTTCCAATTATATTATTATACTATATAAAAAATATCTTAAAAGGGTAATTGTGGAAAACTTTTACCCCCACACCAAACAAGGAATTAATTTTTTAAAAATCTCGCAACGGAATTTTGATTAAGCTAATTTAGATTTTCAGATAAGCTGTCTATATTAAGCAATAAAAAAATTAAAAAGAGATTTTTCCCTGTTATGGTGTGGGGGTTTATCCTATCCGCTTCATCAAATCTATCCCAGCCCTTTCTGGGTTTCCCGTCAATCCTCTCAAAGCAGAACCAATACAAGTAGCGTAAAGAATTGGATTAATCCCAAAAGCTTCTCTAAAATATTCTTTTTTCCTTAAAATATTTATATTTATTTTAGCCCAAGGATCACCAACAACAACCGGTTTTCCCAACTTCTCAGTTAAATACTCTGGAAGAAGAGGTAAAATAGCCGACCCTCCGGCTAAAATTACTTTTTCTAATTCTTTGTTTTTTTTCTTTTGGAAATATTTTTCAATTTTTCTGATTTCTAATATTATCGGCTGAATCTCTCTTCGAAGAACTGAAGATATTTTACCTTCTTTTACTCCGGGATTAAGGCCAACTTCTTTTTTAAGGTTTTCTGCTTTCTCAAATGAAATTTCTAAACTTTTAGCAAGGGCTTTGGTAAATTTATTTCCAGCGATTTCAATAGTTAAACTAAATTTTAGTTTTCTTCTATCAAAAATACTAAAATTAGTAGTCCTTGCTCCAATATCAGCAATCAAGGTTGTTTCCTTTTGGTTTTGAATTAAAGACCGGCCTAAACTTATAGATTCTGTCTCTATAGCCAAGGGTTGAAGTTTTAAACCCTTAAAAACATCTAAATAGTCATTAATAATGGTCTTAGGAACTGCAACTAAAAGTGCTTCTTTTGAGTTATCTCTTTTCTTTATTTTAAAATCTAAATAAATATCTTCTGTTTTGAAGGGAAGATTTTGATTGGCTTGAGACTTTATAAATTCCACTTCTTCTTTCTTCTTTAAATTTTTAGGAAGTTCAAAAATAAGGATAAAGCTTTTTGATTCGGGTAAAGCAGAAACAAATTTATTTGTTTTTATTTTTCCAAACTTTGGAGACCTAATTAAATGTAAAAGCTCTCTTTTAAGAGTTTCTTTATCGAGAATTTTGCCATCTTCTACCACACCCGGATTCAAAGAACTTTTTCCTATTGCCAAAAGCCGAGGATTATAAAATGATCCCTTTAAAGAAACCACCTTGATAGAATCATCTGAAATGTCTAAGCCAAAAATTGGCTTTCTAAAAAACATAATTTTAAAATTCGGATACTTCCTCCCAGGAATCAATAATCATCTCGGGGTTAATTTGACTTATTGCTATTTTCATTTTCTTAACCTGATTATAGGAAGAAGCTAAAACTTTTATTATCCAACTGCCTTCAATTGGTAAAATTGTGCAACTGCCATTTTCCATATTAAGAGTTATTTTTTCAGTATAAGTGCCACCTTCTTTTAATGTCATCAAGGCCTCTTCGGCGCAAAGATTAGCTAAATAATAAGCTTGAGAGGACTGATTTTTTTGCAAACTCATTCCTGCTTCATTTATACTAAGAGAGATAAGGGTTAAGCTAACCATTAAAACAACAGCTAAAATTAATAAAACGGTTACCAAGACAATAAACCCTTTTTGCTTTTTTTTAAAATCAGAAGTCATAAATTAGGGAGCCGCCCCGCCTTGAATCAGAGAAACAGTTGATTTTAAATTAATTGAGGCAAGGTATTCAACCCGATTAGTAGGATTAATGTGATTAATGGTCATTTCTATTTGAACTGTCCCAGGGGTATCCGGATAAGAACGATTGGTAAAACTGACATTACTTACTATTACTTGGTCAGAAGTTAAGTCAAAAGGACCTTTTTGGTCCGGACAATCTGAACAATAAGTAACTCTTAATTTTCCATCTACTAGATCAAATCGAGTAGGATTTAAATGAGGAGCAGCCATAATCAGATAAAGAGAATCAGCAGAACTACCGGGTAAAGAGGGGTTATTTATTCCAGTAGCTTTTTTAATTTCCTGGGTTATTTTAGTTAAAGCAAACCTGGCATTCTGCTGAACTTCCTGATAAGAGCTTTCTTTGACGCTCCCTAAAATAATATCCCATAAAAATCCAGTTATTATAAATAATACTACCGCAATAATAGCTATATAGATTAAAAGTTCAATTAAGGTTATCCCTGAATTTCTCATAGAAATATTAGTAGTTAAAATAATCCTAAGGCTCTGTCCAGCTGCATCCCAATTGCTCCTCGCAAGAAGTTTGATCCAAGAAATTTTCACAAGGAGTGCAAGCGCCAGTACATACTTTACTACGGTCCCAATTACATCCATCTTGCCTATTGCAGGATTTCCTGTCCGGGAAATCTGAGCAAGGGACGCAAGTTCCTTCACAACAGATAGTAATTTTCTGCCAATTTGTTAAATAGGTAACTAACTGAATTTGTTGAGATCTGATTTTACTGAATTCCCAATTAACTTGAGAAATAATTTTTTTTCTATCAGGATCAATTTCTCCTACGTTTATTACTCTTGTTCCTCCCCTAAGTTGACCGCTAATATCCGTCCCTTCTGGAGGAACTTGAAAAATCCAATGATTGCCAGAAATAGCTAATCCATGAGAGCCAAGAGAAAGATCATCCCAAGAATTATCCCGGATAGACCTCACTGCTTCTATTCCCTCTTCAGCTAAAAAACCTGCCTGGGTTATCTCTCTAGCCAGACGACCGGTAACGTAACTATCAAGGATTAAAAAAGCAACACTGCTAATCACTATCCCGAAGATTCCAATAGCAATTATTAATTCTAAAAGAGATTGGCCGTGTTGGCTTTTCATTATTTAAAAATTCAGATTTAATATTAAAAATTTAAATCTGTGTTCTGCTTCTATTGAAGATTTACTCTTCCTATCCCGTTTATATTTATTACCTTATAATTGCCGCTGCTATTTAGAATAATGTCTCCTCCTCGAACCGGAGGCCAGGAACAACCTAATTGAGCTTCGCAATCTTTCTGATTTCCATAACTATCACAAAGAATACAGGTGCCAGTACATACCTTACTACGGTCCCAATTGCATCCATCCTGTCTATTGCAGGATTTTTTATCCGGGAAATCTGAACAAGGGGCGCAAGTTCCGTAACAATAAGCCAGGTTTTCCTCTGGTATTCCTTCAAACTTTGAGAAAACTACTTCTTTGATTCCGCTTACAGCTATAATCCGGGGTAAATCAAAAACTTCGTCATATTGAACATCTCTACTTGCAAAAGAAGGTCCTTTAAACAAAGTGTAATTATCATCGGTTAAATAAACCCCGAAGCTTGAACCACTTTCAACTGACATTGCTTTTAACTGAGCTCTCCTTAAGGTCTGGGTGAGTTCTTGGGCATGAGTATTAAGTTGTTGACTTCTATAAAAATCAAAAGTAATGGGTAGAGTTAAAATAGCTAAGATCATTAATATTCCAACTACCAATAAAATTTCAATTAAAGTAAAACCTTTCACAGTTTTAGATTTAAGATTTTAAATTAAAGATTAGGGTTGACTAAAATCTTTAATCTGTGCCTATCCGGGTCTTATACCGCTAGTAATTTGGTAAATTGGCGTAATAATAGCTAAAGCGGTAAATGCAACAAAAAACCCAACTAAAATTAATAAAAGCGGTTCAATTAAAGAAGAAAGGCTTTTTACCGCTGAGTCTACTTCTCTCTCATAAAATTCAGAGAGATACAAAAAACTTTCCTCCAAAGTCCCGGTTTTTTCTCCCACTAAAACCATCTGGGAGAAAATTAAAGGGAAGGTTCCGGGAAACCTCTTTAAACCGTGGCTAATTTTCTCTCCTCTTTCAATTTCTGAGCGAACTTTAGCCAGCTTCTTTTTATAAACCTCATTTTGTAAAGTATCAATACAAATATCTAAGCTTTCCAAAATTGGTATTCCGCTTTTAAAAAGAGTAGAGAGAGTTCGAGAAAATTCAGCTAAATTGCGGTTTTTTTCAATCCTGCCAAAAACAGGAATAAAAAGATTTCTTTTATCAATATAAAATCTGGTAAATGGGAAAAATTTAAGAACTCTAATAATTAAGAGATACATTAAAAAAGCTACCAATATAACAAACCAATAATTCTGCAAAAAATCTCCTAAGCCCAGTAAAATTTTGGTAGACAGAGGTAACTGGACTTCAAGGGCTTGAAAAAGTTTAGTTAGTTTAGGTAAAATAAAAAGAGTTATTATTGAAATAACAACTAAAGCAATGACTATAATAATAACAGGATAAATTAAAGCTCCTAATATCTTTTTCCTGAGCGAATACTCAGTCCTAAGAGAAGAACTCAAGTATTTTAGGTTTTCTTCAAGGGTCCCGCCTTCCTCGCCTCCTTTAATTATGCTCTGGAAAAATTTATCAAAAACTTTAGGATGCCGGCTCATGCTTTTGCTCAAACTCTCTCCTTCCAAAACTCTTTTAAAAACATCATTTAAAGCTCTTTTAAAAAACCATGATTTAACTTCCTCTTTTAAAATTTCTAAAGCCTCGGCGATTGGTATGCCGCCTTTAATCATTAAAGAAAGGTGTTCAACAAAAAACATTTTTTCTCTCTGGGACACCAAAAACATAATTATTTTACTGCTTTTAAAATTTCTTCAATAGTGGTAATGCCATTTTCCACTTTTTCCAGGCCGTCCTCAATCATAGTAGTCATGCCAGATTTAATTGCTGTCTCTTTAATTTTAGAAACATCAGATTTTTCCATCATCAATTCTTTAATTGGCTCTGCCATCTCTAAAATCTCGAAGATGCCTATTCTGCCCAAATAACCTGTTTTTTGGCAAACCGGGCACCCTTTTCCTCGAAAAAGACGGATAGTATTTTTTTCTGTTCTCGGCAACTTAGAAACTAAGTCTTTTGGCAAAAGAGAAGAGAGCTTTGAAGCAGATATTTCGTAACTCTCAATGCATTTCTGGCAAATTTTTCTAACTAATCTCTGGGCAATAGCAATATTAACCGTAGAGGCAATTACAAATGGCTCAACACCCATATTCTGAAGCCGGATAAGAACACTTGAAGCATCAATAGAATGAAAAGTTGATAAAACTAAGTGGCCGGTGGTGGCAGCATTTACCGCTAACTCAGCGGTCTCTTTATCTCTTATTTCGCCGACCATTATAATATTAGGATCCTGTCTAATTATAGCTCGCAACCCCTGAGAAAAAGTCAAATTGGCTTTCGGATTAACCTGAATTTGATTAATCCCCTCAATGTCATATTCAATTGGGTCTTCAATGGTCATAATATTTACTTCTCGGGTGTTCAAAATTCTTATCATTGCATACAAGGTAGTGGTCTTTCCGCAACCAGTGGGACCAGTAGCTAAAATCATTCCCCAGGGTTTCTTGACATTTTTTTTAATAACAGTCAAATTCTCAGAATTAAGGCCTAATTCTTTAAGGTCAAACCTTCTTGCTTTTTCTGCAAGTAATCTTAAAACTACTTTTTCTCCTTCTTCAATCGGAGCAGTTGAAACTCTGACATCAACTTTTTCACCGGGAACTGAAAAGGAAAAATGGCCGTCCTGAACAGCTTCCCGAATATCTGTTCTAAGACGGGCCATAATTTTTATCCTGGAAACCAAAAAATCATGAACACTTCTCTCCAAGGTCAAGATATCATGTAAGACTCCGTCAATTCTATATCTTAAAATAGTCTCTTTTTCATAGGGCTCCAAGTGAATATCAGAAGCCCGATTTTCGTAGCCATAATTTAAAATCAAATCCACCATTTTAATCACTGGCAGAGAACGTTTCTCTAACTCTGTTTTTTTGAACTCCTTTAGGGTCTTGCCAATAAGCTCTTCAAATTCTTCTTTTATTTCTTTTTTGTAATGCTTAAACGCCCCTGAAATATCTTCTTCGGTGGCAAAATAAGGAATGACCTTCTCTCCAGTTTTTCTTTCAATAAATTCCCGAATTTCCAAATTCTCCGGGTTCTGCATTGCCATCCTTAGCCCCTCTTTTGTCTTATCAAAAACAATAATTTCTTGTTTTCTGGCTACAATTTCTGGAACAATAGTTAAAATTTCTTTTTTTATCTTTACTTTTCTTAAATCGATGAAAGGAAAACCTATCTCGTCAGCAATCAAGCTGCCAAAGTCAGGATCAGAAATTAAACCTTTATCTAAAATTATTTTTTCAAGTGATTCTTTTTTTTCTTTTGCTTCTTTTTCGGCTGAATTAAAATCTTTCTGGCTAACAAGACCGGTATCTACTAAAATCTTTTTTAAAAACCTCTCGGTTATTTTCATAAAACTTTTTTTACTTGTTTTTTGCCCACTTTTTAACTTTTTCAACAACACCAGAAAGACTAATTTCTGATTTAACTAAATATTCTTTAGCACCCAAAGAAAGCCCTCTTTTAATGTCTGATTCTTGACCAAGATTGGAAAGAATAATAACTGGAATGTTCTTTGTTTTTTCATTTTTTTTCATTCCAACCAAAACATCAAATCCATTTTTTCTCGGCAGGATTAAATCTAATAATACCAAATTTGGTTTTTCAAAAATAACTTTGTTTAAACCCTCCATCCCATTAATAGCTTCTATAAACTCAAAACCGGCTAAGGTTAATTTATTCCGATAAATCTTTCTCAAAAAGTGGTCTTCTTCTATCATTAATACTTTTTGTTTTTTTCCTTTAGGGGGCATAATTAAGATTTTTTAATGGGTAAACTAAAGTAAAAAGTCATTCCCTTACCCTTATTTTTCTCAAACCAAATTTTGCCTTTGTTTAATTCAATAACAGCTTTATTTATAAAAAGGCCGAGCCCCGAACCAGAAGGGTCAAGATTCATCGCTTTTGCCGAGCGATGAAATTTAGAAAAAATCTTCCTAAAGTCTTTTTTAGGAACACCGAAACCATTGTCTTTACAAATAAATAAGACGTTATTGCCTTTTTGCTTTAACTTTATTTCAACTCTTCCTCTGCCTTCTTTATAAACTACGGCGTTGGCAATAAAATTCTGAACAACTTGATAAATCCTAACAGGGTCTGTCAAAACCTTTGGTAATTTCTCGGGTTTTTTAAAAACAACCTCGCAGTTATTAGCTTCAATCCAATGAGAAAAATTCTTCAAAACTTTAGTGGTTACTTTTCCTAAATCAACGGGCCCCAGTTTTATACTGAGTTTTTTATCTTCAATTCTGGAAACCTCTAAAAGAGTATCAATAAAATCAAATATTCTTTTAATATTCTCAAGGGCGTCTGAAAGATACTCTTTCTGGGCAGGAGTTACTTTTCCGCAATCACCAGACATTAAAGCTTCAAGATACCCTTTTATTACTGAAATCGGAGTCTTTAATTGATGAGCAACAACTGAAACTATCTCAACAGTTCTTTCTTCTGAAATCTCTATTTTTTTACTTTTTGGAGCCATAATACTTTCTTAATAAATAAATCAAACCTTATTAATTAATTATACTTTAAAACTCTAAAAAACAAAATACAGGGGAGAGAACTGTTCTTTCCCGATTATCCAGCTGGCATTGTTTTCAGTGAAATTCTTCCCTCGCCTGAAGGACCAGATGCTGAAAACGAATGGACTATAGGTATAAAACATTCAGTATTTTTATAACTGCCCAGCTTGTTCCTAAAAATGAGGTAAGGAAAAGGGATCTGGTAAGAACCTGACTTTTTGCCTGGGGTAAACCGCTTCCCTCGGGTTTTTTTCCGGGTCTAGTTTGTTTTAAAAGACAAAACGAGATATAATAAAATATAATAGAATAGAATAAAGGTCGAATAGATACGACAAATTAATATTATTAATTTATTATGGTATTTTCAATTATTTCACGTTTAGTTAATGGTGTTAAAGGCGGCGTGGCCAGCAGTTTAAAGGGTACAGCCGATGTTGCCAGCAGTATTGTCAGCGCAGTAAAAAACACTACCGTATCAACCCTTAAAGAGACAGGCGAATTAGTAAAACAGGGAGTTGATGTGCCGGCCTCAATTGTTAAAGGTGCCTTTGCCGGTGTAGCTGATATCGGAGGTTCCGTTATCTCGGCAGTAAAAGGAATTGTCAGCGGCACAATTCAGGGCTTTATGGAGGCAGGCGGCAAACAGGAAGAAGCAGTACGTGGTTCAGTTGGCCAAGCTGTCCACGACGCTAAAGAACTCGGGGTTGATGTCGGCCAAGCCGCTGTTGCTGCGGTTGAAGGTTCTGTTGATGCAGTAAAGCAGGTTGGAGGCGACACCGGTAGCGCCCTTAAAACCTCAGTAATTGCTGCTCTTGAGACAGCTAAGGATATTGGTGAAGGTATATATGATGCAGTAAAAGAATCTCTTGAAGAGGGAGTTGAAGGAGCGAAAGATATTATTGAAGAGATTAAAAAGTAATTCTTGTATTTGCTTCATTATTAACTCGGGACATTTTATCGAATCTATCCATCTCAAAGTTCGAACCCTGGTGGGGAACCACCAGCCCAAGGTTTTTCCCTCGGGTTTTTTGTTGTAATAAAATAGAAAAATATGAGAAAATTTTTGCTTGCTATTTTTATTCTTTTTGTTCTTCCATTCCCTGTTTATAAAACTCAAGCAGCAGAATATTTAGATATAGTAATCAACGAAATTGCCTGGATGGGAACTGATGTTTCTTTTAATGACGAATGGATTGAGCTTTATAACGATACTAATAATTCTATAAATCTTGATGGCTGGGTTCTTAAAGCCGACGACGGAACACCCGAAATCGCCCTAACCGGGGCGATTTCGGCTAATGGTTTTTATTTATTGGAAAGAACTGACGATGAAACTGTTCCAGGAATTTCAGCTGACTTGATTTACAAAGGAGCTTTGGGAAACAAAGGAGAGGATTTAAAACTTTATGATAACTTGGGAAGCTTGATTGATGAAGTTAATTGCAGTGAAGAATGGTTTGCTGGCGATAATAAGACCAAACAAACAATGGAAAGAACAAAATCAACAGGGGTCGGACCCCTGCAGAGCTGGCAGACCAGCCAAAACCCCGGCGGAACCCCGAAAACAGAGAACGGCCCAGCTCCAGAAAAACTGCCCGAGAACGGGTCTCGGGCAACTGAAGAAGGAAAAGTAGAGGCCGGGCCTCTACCGAGTTATCCGACTGGCATTGTTTTTAGTGAAGTCCTGCCTTCGCCTGAGGGGCCGGACGCTGAAAATGAATGGATTGAAATTTTTAACCAAAATAATTTTGAAGTTGACCTTACTAACTGGAAAATTAAAGACAAAGAAGGGAGAATTACTACCTATACTTTTTCTCCGGATAGCAAAATTTCTCCTTTTGGATATTTAGTGCTTCTGAGACCTGAAACTAAAATTACTTTAAATAATAGTGGCGATGGATTGGAACTTATTTATCCTAATGGAGAAATTAGAGATTCAGTAACCTTTGGAAAAGCGTCTTTAGGTCAATCATATAACAGAACTTTATCAGGCTGGTCTTGGAGTAGCACCTTAACTCCCGGAGCAAAAAATATTATACCCACTCCTTTAACTAAACAAGAACCCTCCTTCGCTAAAGCTTCGGAGGGCAAGGAAAAATCAGGGGTCGTACCCCTGACAGCTGCTATTGGAGAAAAAACATCTAAATCCTCGCATCTTGCTGGGTGGGGAGGATTATCTACTCTAATAATAGCTTTTGTTATTGCTATTTTCTCAGCAATAGTAATTTTAGTCCTTCGACGAGCTCAGGATAAATATAAAAATAATTAAGGGCTTTTAGGAATTGAAAGTAATAATCCTTCTTCCAAATAATTTATTATTCCAACGTAACCATTCAAGGCGTGAGCGACAGAATCGGTCCTTACATATTTATTTTCTTTATTCCAAAAAAGACCACCAATTGCTCTTTCTGGATTTTCCAGAAAAGAGCTGTTTTCTTTTGAGTAAGTGTTTTGAATAAGCCATCTTATCCCCATTACTACTGCCTTTTTGTATTTATCGCAATCATCCCTGCCTTCTTTCCTGCAAAGCTCGTGGGTCTCTGTTATAACTTCGCATATCCAGCCAATTCCGCTTGTGGAATAAGCCCCTTTCCACTGGCCGTATTCTAAAATATTGTCCGGGTTTGTCTTCTGATTTTTTAAAATCAGGCCGCTCAATTCAAATATTACTTCTTTGTAATATTCATCCCCGCTTGCCCTATAAAAATCTATAAAGGACATTACCGCCCAGGAATTTGAAATCGGGTTTTTGGAGCGGTACTCGCCTACAATATAATTTCTTCCCGCTTCTTCGTATTTTCGGGCAAAGCGCTGAGCAATCTTCTCAGCAATATCATAATATTTTTTCTCTCCGGTAACTATGTAAATTTTGGAAAGAGCAGAAAGGACCTGGCCGTTGTAAAGAAGTGATTCCTTTGTACCGTAAACCCATTTTCCATCTCTCGCGTCATACCTTATATAGGACTTCATACTTCCATCGGGCTCTTGCATTGTAGTTAACCAGTCAGCGCCTAATTTTGCAGATTCCAAATATTTGCTATCGCCGGTCAGTTCATATAATTTCAATAAAGTAAATATAGTTTTTGACGTTGTCCCAACCACAAATTTCTTTTCTTTTTCTTTATTGTCCAAAAAGTACGAATAATAAAAAGCGCCGTATCCTTTGGTTCCTTTTTCCTTATTCTGCATGGAAAGAATAAATTCAGTGGATTTAAGTGCTTGCTCCAGAAGCGAATTATCCTTTTCGAGATCGTAAATTTTTAAAAGTGCGTAGATAAGAGTAGAGGTATAGATAGTGTGCAATCTATCTTCAAAAGAGTCAGTTAAAGCATAGTAATATTTATGAACCCCGTTTTCATTTCTATCTATCATCCTAAATAAATACTCTCTGCCTTGCTCAATTTTCTGCTGGATTAATTCTTTGTCTAAATTGCGGATTATTAGTATATCGTCAATAAATTCTAAGGGCGGCTCTTTCTCAAAATCTTCAGAATTATTTTTAGAGACATTTTTGCCAAATTCGATATTTTCGGGAACTATTTTTTCTAATTCCTGAGAGACGGCTAGAATCTTGTAGCCGGTTACTATCACAATCAAAGCAAAAATTACTAAAATACTTTTAACTAAAAGTTTATCTCGTTTCATCATTTTTTTAGAGTTGCGGAGACCCGGTCTCCGCAACTTTAATTTTACAAAATTTAATCGGCGGGGTAAAATTAAGAAGGAATAAAATAAGTCAAATAATATGTCGGGTCATAGCCATTGGGCTTCTATAAAACACCAAAAGGGAACAGCTGATGCTAAAAAAGGTAAGGCTTTTTCTAAAATAGCTAGGGTAATTACCGTTGCTGCTAAAGAAGGAGGGGGCGATCCAGCCTCAAATGCTAAATTGCGTTTAGCAACTGAACAAGCCAAGCAGCTAAATATGCCAAAAAATAACATTGAACGGGCGATAAAGCGCGGGATAGGTGAATTAGCTGGCGAAAAATTAGAAACAGTCACATTTGAGGCATATGGACCAGGGAAAATAGCAATTATTATTGAGGGGATTACTGATAATAAAAATAGAACTCTTGGGGAAATAAGACAAATCTTAAATCAAAACGGAGGAAAACTGGCAGGCGGAGGTTCAGTAAAATGGCTTTTTG
>Ga0114920_10000682_pt1 | contig 14838 bp, 26 predicted proteins | sample ChitaG_FD_88683 | JGI IMG/M metagenome (GOLD analysis project Ga0114920, IMG submission 88683) | Deep subsurface microbial communities from South Pacific Ocean to uncover new lineages of life (NeLLi) - Chile_00310 metaG | ecosystem: Environmental > Aquatic > Marine > Oceanic > Sediment ... | reverse complement strand
TACTTTAATTCATTCATATCAATCTCCTAAATATCAATAGCCCTTATTTTAACTTCCCATCTCACTGACATATACCTCTCCCTATCAAAAATTATCAAGTATCCAGCAACCAACATCCAGCAACCAACATCCAGCAATCTCTACCTGAATACTTGCTTAACCGAACCGTCTGTCTTTTTGTTTTCTAAATACCTCGCATTAGGAACAAATACCGCCACGTTATCCTCGACAACCCTGACAATAATACCCTTACCGCCAATTTTCATTACCTTTGTTGTCTCCGTAACGTCATCCCTCGTTATCTTGGAAACGGTAAGCCATGGATCAGAATCTAAATATCTCTTCTGAGATTCAAGTTCTTTGCCAAGTGCAGATAATTCCTTCTTTAATCGAGAAACCTCTGCCTTCAACTCCTCGTTAGATTTTGGAGCCATTATACATCCTCCTGTTTTTTATGATAAATTCCACCGAATACCATCCGTAATCCATTATCCAGTATCGAGCATCCAGTATCCAGCAACCAGCATCCAAATATTTAAATCTTATAAAAACAAATTTTGCATTTTGCAATTTTCATTTTGCATTGTTATTTATTATTCTTTCCTTGCCTGCGAAACATAAAAATAATCAATCCAGAATACCTCAGCCACAGCTTGCCCATTCCAGAATCCAAAAGTTTGTGTAAGTAACTCATCAGCGGGAAGCAATGAAACAGTCGTATGCGTAGCCACAATTGCATTGTCAACCCTGAATGTAACACGATTTCGCCCATTCCAATCAATATCGAGACGAACCCATGTGGAATCTGAAAAAACATCATCAACTACTGTCGTATCACCCGCACTATTCCTGATTGTAATACACAAAACTGAATCCTTAGTATCCTGCTTGAAAAAATATATGCCATCACTCGAACCATCTGTTAAATCCGAATCAGTTATCGACAATCCACCTATAAAATCCGATTCCCTTGCCTCGCCAAGTTTAACATACATCCCAAGCGTCAACGGTCTGTAACCAGTTGTAACATTAGTATCACAGTCAAATATCTCCGCATTCCACTGAAATCCCGCACCGTCATTGTCTGCTGAAGCAGGTGTCAATTTTAAAATGCCATTCATTCCGTCAATTATATCTACACAAGTATCCTCAGAAGCACCTACTGTAGTAATCTCCCAACCATATTCAGTGATAGAATTAACGGCTAAACTATCAACTATTCCAGTTGTATCAACCGGATGTAGATAACTCTCGAAATCATCGAAAAATGTAACGAAATCAAGTTTAGTATTCTTCGTTGCACGCATCTCTACTAAACTCTGTCCATTGGTAATTCCCAAAAGCAGGAAAAATACCAAAAATGTCAATATTATCTTTTTCATAATATCATTCCTTCATTAATTTGAGCGTAGGGCTCCCAGATGTTATTTATGAAAACTGGAAGCCCTACACAATTTGTTTGATTATGCAATAATTGCAGAAATCCAAGCCGATGATCCATCTGTATTTATCCAAAGTGCTCCAGCACCCGCTGTGTTCTTGATAAAAAAAGAACCGAGTGGAGCGGTTATTTCTCCATTTGGATCTCCATCGCCTATGATTATTCCTATGCTACCCAATAAAACTCCATATACATCATTGGTTGCACCAGTGAATTTGTACCTAACATGGGAAATCCCTGCTTTGTCTGCATCTGTTTGGGTTATTGCAGCCATATTATACCTCTCCATAATTTGTTAATTAAATTAAACCAAAGCCGTTGGTAGGGGCAGACCCACTTGCCCGCCTCTGGCGGGTTTGTCTGCCCTATCCAACCAACAGCCAATAAATTATATCTTATGCAGCCGGTGCAGCATAAGTTTTCGGCGTATAAAGATTGTCGATTCTGCATTGTGCCGCTCTGTTGGAAATTACCATCCCGCCACGTGCAAGTATCTTCATTACCGATGCATTTACATTGTAAAAATCAACAAAAGGCTTTACGATAAACGTAGCCTTCGTGTTGAAATAAAAATACAGATAATCATGGTTAATAATATAAATCCGTGAATCAGTATTATTAACCTGATTCGTTGTAATGTCTTCATCAGGAATACAAGGAATATTCTGTACCTTAATACTCTCAAATCCGACATCTGCGCTGTCCGTGCTTATCGGTGAACCGCTTAAATGCTCAACAAATATGTCATCGAGTAAATCGAACAAATACCTCGACATCATAATAAGTTTAGGTTTATCACCCATATAACTCGCCTTGGCAATTCCTTGTTTGATTATTTTATACAAATAAGCAGGGCTGTTCTTGTCTCTCATATTCTCACCAGTTGAAGAAGCATCATCCTCAAATGCAGTTTTAGCATCAATAATATGAGATTTCCATAATGAAGCTGTACCCATATCCGCAGGAGTAATTCCACCGCAATCACCAGTTCCGATTAAATCTTCAAGTGAAAGCCATTCATAGGTGCCAGTTGCGGCACGGGATAACAACCTGCTTGCTATCGCGGCATCAGCGGATTTCTTTAAATTCTTTACCCTCGCAACCACTATATCCATTACCTTTCCAGAACCCATGTTATCCCATTCGTCTTCAAATGGAATAGCCAGTGGAACTGTAAAAGTCCTGGGAGTAAATGCAGCCGTGGTAAAAGGATCAGATTCGCCAATCGCAAAAGGCTTCATCTTACCCGTAAATTGACATAAATCGGGATCAGCATATTCCAGCAAAGGCTCGATCTGTCTCCCGTTAAATGTTTTTTTCTTGTCCATTAATATCCTTGTCAAAGGATGTCGCCGGAATACTAAATCAACAAATACCGGTATGACATATTCCTGTGTCAAGGCACTAAGGGTATCTTTATCAAGTCCCATAACATATACCTCCATTAAAGGGCATAAAAAACGGGCAGCATAAGTGGTGTAGGCACCTACACTGCCCGTTTATTTATATTATCTATCCAGCAACCAGCATCCAGTATCCAGTATCCAGAAACCAGAAACCAGCAACCCGATAGACCCCTTATTTTTTGTTTAAATTTATTCTAATTCTTTAAAACGTGGGTCATTTTTAATCGCCTTTTCTGCACCTTCCCACGTCATTGTTTGCTCAGTTTTAATCTCCTGAGCGCCCGCCTTCTTGTCAGGCGTAACAGTTATCTCCGGCGATTTCTTCTCACTCATTATCTTTTCCTTCTCCGCTTTCTCTTCCGCTAATTGTTTTTCCAGTTCCGGTATCCGCATCTGTTCATAAGCCGTCTCTAATTTTAATAACTCGCCAGTCTTTTCATATAAGTCCTTAGCATATTCATAGACTTCATCTGCAACTGAGCGACTTACTCCATGTTTACGGCAAAGAGAATCTTTATCACCAAGAATCGCTAATTCCTGTTTCAATTCCACATTCTCTTTCTTCTCGGTTTCTAACTCATCCTTGATCGGATCAGGAAACTCTCCGGACTTGAAATTTAAAGCAGCATTGACAACATCCTCGCCAAACTCCTCTTTCATAATGTCCATACTGTCCTTAAAAGATTCTCCACTCTCATGAAGTTTATCCATAAGTACAATAACCGGTTCAAGAGACTTGCGTAACTGTGCATTCTCCTTAGCTTTCTTGGTATTCGACTTCTGGAAATTAGACATGTTGTCAGAATCTTCACGCCATTTCCCTATCTCAGCCGAGGTGTGTTTCACTTTGCCCTCTGAATCTATAGCATAAGTAGGATCACCAGGAATTTCCTTCTCCTCTTCCTCTTCTTTTTCCTCAGTTTCTTCCTTCTTCTCCGCGTCCTTTTCCTTTTCTTTAACCTCTGTGTCCTCTGTGGTTGTCTTTTCCTTATCCGTGGTGGTTTCCTCAGATTCCTCTTCAGGTTTTTTCTCCTCGGATGTAGATTCGCCCATACCCTTTACAACAGCTTCTATATCGGAATCCGTTATCTCAATATCATCGAAGCTCTTGGGCGTCTCTTTTGCTGTAGATTCACTTTTTACTTCTGTTTCCATAATTCATTCCCTTCTCAGTTGGTCTAAAACAAGCTAATCAGTTGGTCTCTCGACACTGTTAAAATCTTGCTCCCCGACACTGGATTGAAAATTATCCTCTTCTTTATTTTCCTGTCCGCTTTGGACTGATTTAATTTCTGGTCTATACCCGGGACATGTTATATAAGGACATTTATCACCCTCATAACAAAATCCGCAATATGGACATACATAAAGTTTTCCCATTATTTAATTTTCCATTTCATCCATTACCATTTCATGGTAACTGCAAAAACTATCTTTAAAAACAGAGGGGTGACCATCTCCAGGTGGATAAAAGTGACAAAATCCATCACTTCCACATTTTTTAAACCAAACACAAGTTTTACACATCATTCCCAATAATATATTCCTACAAGGTTTTTTAGGAACATCCGCAACCCCATCATAAAATTTTAAATCGTTATCTGAGCCATTTATTACAATCCTTTGCCCAGATTCTTCTCCCAATGTTCGCATCAGCCTACTTTGATTTAAATGCACAAGAGGTTCAATTAAGGCATCGCCTTTTGCGACAATAGCAGTTAAACACATAAGCACATTTCTATTGACGGGTATATCCCGCCAGCGAATCTTTTCGTAAAATCCATTATGAAAACTAATCCTTTTATCCAACAATTTGCCTAATAATTTATGAGTTGTTGGATTCATTTCAAAAGAAGTCGGTTCTTCGCCCGCTCTCATAAAAAAATCATACTTTACTTTCTCAAAAGCATCAATAAAATCTTCTAATTCTAATTTTTCCATTTTATTTTCCCTTCTAATGTATTACCGCTAAAGGCCAACCATTCCATATATTATACTCGTACAATACAACCAACCACAAACCAACTAATGTAACGAAACAACAACCCCCTGCATAACCAACAATTGGAGCTAAAAACTCATCCTTCTTCAATGCTTTGAACATATAAACCATCATATGTACTTCAAGGGCGGAAACCCCTATTGCTATCAACAATAATAATATTGGTTCATACATTATTCATTCTCCTATTAACTCTTAACTCTTAATTCCTAACTCGTAATTATCTATTTCCCCTTCTTTAAATTCTGATATATCGACATGATATAAGCGTAATTATGCCCAAAACCCTGCTTCTCCGCCAATCTCTTAGCTTCCGCCCATAACTTTTCATCCATTTTGTTTTTTACTACGTTTGTAGGCATTACTGAAACTTCCTATATCTTATGTAAGGATAAAAAATCCCCGAAATATATACCTCATTCCCGCATGAATTACACACATGCAAAAATTGTGGCGGATTCGTAGCTAAACTATTCTTTCCCGTAAATTGTAATTCACCCTTATTACACTTATCGCATTTCTTTGATACCCGAATAGTATCTACCTTATATTCTATTTCACCCTTAATCATAATTCTTAATTCCTAACTCGTAATTCCTAACTCTTCACTCCCGACTTCCGCTAACTTATCAACCGGCGGTTGCAAAAATACACTCACTAACCTCTTCTTGTATTCTAAGGGTAAATAAACAAAATAATCTTCAACCAGAAACTCTTGGAACTGATATATTAAATCCGATAACTTTTCCTCCTCGATCGTACCAATCCATTCACTGTTAGACTTAAAAGACTTAATTGCTTTTCCGCATAAAGCCTCAAAATTAACAATAGCCTTCTGAAGTGCCTCATATCCATTCTTAAAATCTAATATCCCCTGTCTCCTGTGAAATCCATCTATAATCTCTTGCTTATTCTCGATATTTAAGTCATTAACAACATCCTCGATGCCATATATTCCCTTTTCCATAAACATCAAAGCTCTTTCTTCCGTAGCAAGCCTGCCTTGCCTCAATCTGATACCCGGCACAACCTTTATGTTAAATTCGCTCTCCTTTATTCCCTCTGGATTATATTCAAAAAATACAGGATTCCCTTCTTCGTCAAGTTTGCCCTCTTGCAATATCTCCATTGGCTCTTTGTCGTACTCTTGCAAGTACCAGACAACCTGTTTGCCTATTGAAGTTAAAAATTTCGATATGGAAGTATTTATCTTATGACGTACAACCGATTCTGCAGCCTCCTGTAAAGCCTCGATTGCCCTGCCCGATTCGACACGTTTATCACGCTTACCAAGTGAAACCTCCTGAACTCCCGTCTCAATCTGGTTTATCTTCATCAATAACTCGAAAAAAGCAAATGAAGATTGCGGAACACTCTCAGGCGGCATAAAAGTAACATCCGATGGTCTCAATACAGTAATCTGTTCCGCGGGTTTATGCCTTATTTTCTTTTTGCACCAATCTAACCATGCTTGCGTAACCTTTACCGCAGGATTACCCATCTTTAATACGTTATCCGCCACGGCGCTCACTGTTTGATCAAGAGATTTCTTTATTTTGCCAACTATCTCAGGTTCGCCAACACCAATCCACTTTCTCGATGTGCCATAATTCCGTAAACAAAAATAAGGTATCCCAGGACTGAATCTGCCAACCTTCGGCTTGAAACCATCCCACATCGGTTTGCTGTGAATAAAAACACCATTTGCCCAGAATGTCTCACGCCCACATGGATATTTTTTCCTGTCATTATCCCACTCGTAACATTCCTTCAATAAAACAGAGTTCGCAAGTTTCTTGTAATTCTCATGACTCTCATCTATAATGCTGAACGTCCCATCATTATCTAAATGACCCTCTGCTGGTACTTTAATCTTATAAAGCCTGAATAACTCATCAACATGCATCGGTGTAGCAAATATTATATATCTTGCACCATCGAGCGTAATGTCCGTTGCACCCGGAGCGGGAAAACACGTCCTCGGATCAACGTCCCTGATGTCTAAGCTTGTATGTATCTTTTCTTTTAAAGTCTCTGAATCAAATTCTATAAGTTCTTCTTTATCATAATCATATCTTGATTCATCTTTGGCTAATCCGTTGTCGTCGATCTCCTCAGATTCCACCTCCGGTTTAGCATAAATTAACCCATTGCTCAAAATTAGCGACTGCTCGATTACGTCAAGAACTTTATCACGAAACTCCGCATCCTCAAGCACCTGTTTTATACGAACATGAATAGAATCGGCATGTTTCCTCGAGGCCTTCTTTCTTGGCATCACATCGATACTCGGTAAAAAATCACTAATTATATTCATCTGAGCACGAACGTCCACTAATGAAAGATTTATCTTTAAATTCGTATTCTCGGTACTGACACCCTCTTGTTTATTCTCATGTATCCGGGTATTATCTATCCATCTCTTTGTGGTTTGATCCCGGTAAGTCTTCGCCTCAAGAAATTGTTCTTCCTTTTTCTCAACAAGTTTCTTATCCGCTTTGCTTTGATCCGGTTCAGAACCCTCTAACTCAGGTATATTCTTCAAATCCTTAGCCATTTATTCACCTATATTATAAATAAAATTCCGTAGGGGTAAACCCATGTGTTTACCCATCCAGTATCCAGTATCCAGAAACCAGTATCCAGCATCCAGAAACCAGTATCCAGCATCCAGAAACCAGCACTATGTATCCTTCTCCCAATCCCTCACATCTTGACTATCCGTAATCTCCTCCTCGAACTTCGTATGCCAATCCTTTTGCATCTCAGGCTCACTCGATTTTACCGTGTGCATAAATAAATATCTATCCCCATCACAAATATGGTCTTCCTGTTCTTTGGACATGTCTTCTAAATTCTTATTATCCCTTACCATATCTGGATATACACGAATTGTCTCTTTACACGAAGCAAATATCTTGAATTTCGGGAACAATTTCGGGTCCTGATTTATGTCGAAATACATCATATCCCGAACTTTGTTCCAGCCATTTATCCTGTCGTTATTTGCCAATGTGCAAAATAATCCATTGCGTGTAAATATTTCCTCTATACTTTCACGTGTCTCTTGCTCATTATCTTTACCTCTACCAAATTGGGTTTGTGCACGAATTTGCGGGTCCGCTAAAGTTTGAACTATCTTCTCGTTTGTTAATTCAACAACCCTTTTTGCGAAATTTGTCGGTGTCATATCCTTAACGTAAAGCTCACGGTACTTGTAATGAACGTTAAAATAATCAACCGTCCACCAACCACAATATTGATAATTCGTATACCCCAATCTATACAGCGGTATTTTAACCATTGAGGCGGTATATTGAAATCCTGTACAACGTGCCTGCTCTTATCCCACATATCCCAGTATATGCCCGGCATTACATCCCAGCTGCCATCCAACCACATGGCTCTCAGAACTGGGTCCTTTAATCCCATCAAAAAACCATGATAGGAAGGGTCTTTCTCCATCAATGTCGGATTATCGGTAACCTTTGAAGGAATAAATATCCTTGACTTACCCGAAACTGGATCGATATAAGTCTTGTTTGTTGCTGGAATAACGTATCTTTCCTTAACCCAAGCATGACCTATATTTCCAGGATTTGTTGTAAAAAAGCCCTTTGCCGGCAAACCATCGATAGTCGACCTATTCGTTGAAAGCAATTTAATAAAATCACTTTCCCGTGGTATTTGTGTCAATTCCTCTACAAGTTCCTTTTGATATTCATGCCCGATATACTTCCCATAAGCATTTTCATCCTTTAAATGACCCAGCCTTATTACTGCACCGGACGGAAATCTGATTGTCGCCGGTTTTCCGGTAACCTTACCACCAAGTGAACGATAAAATATCCTTGCCCTCTCTGTCCAGTCAAACAAATCATCCGCATTCTTGCGAATTACAAGCGCTCTATAAAGTGGGTGATAAACATACGGTGGCCTAACAAGCCAGGCAAGACCCGCATCCGTCTTACCGCCACCCCTCGCTCCCCCGAATAAAATCTCGTCTTCGCTTCTCTCCAATACCCACTCTTGAGGAGTGCCTTTATGTGCCTCCCAGGCTATTTTATAAGGAACGTTCATATACAAAAAATGGGACAGCATAGGCTCCAAGGACACCTACACTGTCCCATTTATTAAAATTGCTATAACTGTGAATTGAAATTAATTATTAAGCTAATTCCCTCTTAATATTTTCTTTCCCCGCCATATCCTTTTGTTTCATCTTCATATAATATCATTACTTCTTTTTCCCAACCAATTTTAAAGATAAAAGCATTTTGTGTTTTTTTAATGACTCACTTGCAGATTTAACACCAAATAAATAATGCTTATCGGGTTTTCTAAAACAAATAGTTAAACTCATTGGCTAATTCCCTCTTAATATCTTTTTTGTTTCTTTCTCAACTTCATCCCAATCAATTGTTGGCCAATCCCCTTTAAGAAAAACATCCGTCATACCGCCGCATCTCACTCCGCCAAACAAAGGCATATCCCCACTTTGTTTTAAAACTTTATTTTGAACATTATTTGCTTTCTTTTTCATATTTATTTCACTCCTTCGCGCCTTTGCGTCTCTGCGGTTGATTCTTCCTTCCCCTCATCACCAACCGGAACAGGTGCACCAACCGGCTTCTGGGCTGGCACAACAATCACACCAAAACCTTGCGGTGCTTCTAACTTATCCTTCTTCATTCCAAGAAAATTACCCAATAAATCAAGTGCAGCCAACTTTGATTGTGGTTTAATCTTTATCTTAATAATACCAACCTTCTTAGTCGCCTCTATATCCGCAATCGCACAAGCTAAACCTAAATCAATATCGTTAATATTCTTTAACTTTCCCTCTTCATCAAACAAATCCTCTGGATTCGCAAACGCAATCTTACAGATTTCCACCATGACATTATTAACAGTAGCACCCGCAGTTTCGGCAAGTTCCTTCCCCCGCCTCTCTATTTCCTCTTTTATATGAGGCTTATTACACAAATTCCAGCCAATCTGCTTGGCAGCCTTCTCGCTGTATCCCGCAAGCCTCGCAGCCTCAGTCTTGTTAAATTTCGTAGAAAAATAAAAATCAACGAATTCGCTATGTCTCTTGCTTAATTTCATATCTTTGTTCTATAAAAGAAAAGTAATATTTTAAATCTGATATATTTCCAAAACCTAATTATATAATTCTTATAAACCCTGAAATTCATATCAAAATCTCTGTTTTTAACATTCGCACTTCGACATTCGACATTCGTAATTCCTAAGTCCCCTTCAACCAATCAGGCCCCTTCTTTTCTCCTGAATCTTCCGCCCTTCTCCTTGATTTCTTGCCTTTCTCCGGTGCAACAGGAACATGATAACCCTTATCCCTCAAAAATGACATCTTAATGCCCCGATGATATATATAAGCACCGGCAAAACCAGACGCCAATACCAAAATCAAAGAAATCCCGAATATTATCGCTATCTCTATAATCATATCAAAAATTCCATATCATAAACAATATCAATCATTCAACTTCTTGCCTTTCATTCTACGAAATAATACCTAAGCTGCCGATTCTTTAAGTAAATTTAAAGTATCTGTGATTATCTCTGAAATCCGTGATGGAATTATTCCAAGTTCAAATCCAATATCTACTAAGGAAATATCATCATTAAAACACCTTTCTAATATATATAAAGTTCTTTCTCCACAATGTTCCCCCTTTTTGTAATACTGTTTTGGTATATGTTTCATCAACATCTCTATGTCATACCTATCCTCAACCGCCCGAAAAGCATCTAAACCCTCATTTGGATAATAACGAGCTAACATTTTATCTTCTTCGTCTGTATACTCAAATGATTTTTCTGTATACATATTGCCTTCAGACACAGTTCTTGAATGTGTTAACTTTCTAAGTTCATTAAGTATATACCATTTTATTTCTTTATATGCCCAAGTAGAAAATTCAAAACCTTTTTCTTTATTATATGTTTTATAAGCAACAAGTAATCCCATGCAACCCCATTGAAATAAATCTTTATCTTCTAAACAACGTGGTATTGTTGCTTTCAAATTGTTAACAACATGCCAAACTAAATTAAAACGTTCTTCTGTAAATTTCAACACAATATATCACACTTCTTAATTTTTAAATTCTTTACCGCCTCCTGCCCTCAAATAATTCCTCACCCGTAGGACATTCAACTCTCCCCTTTCCCCATTTCCTCTTAGGCTGAATCTCATTGCCCTCAAGATTGTCCGATGGCTTGAAAACTTCATTCTGAAATTCTCCAATAATGTACCAACCAATATCTCCCATTAATGCATAATTCTCTTCCATAATAACACCAGAAGCGGCAAAGGCAAAATCTTATACGGGCAAAATAAAAACCCAATGATCAGCCCTTCCCCAAACTGAAAATTGGGTCTCAAAATCCTTTGCCGCTTGAAATATTTATATAACTGTGGGAAAAATAGCCCATTCCGACTAAATCACTTTCTGAGGAAGGTATGTTAGGAGGGATTTAGTAAAAATCTATTATTGCCATCCAGCATCAAGTATCCAGCAACCAGTATCCAGAAAACCACTCTCGCCCATTAAAGTAGCTTTCTCAATTCAATATAACGATTTTTGACGTAAATAGCAACATATTTATTATTTATTTTTCATTTATGTTCGATTTGTGAACATAATTACACTACATTAAATACAATTATGATTCAAAATCATTCATTTTTGAATAACAAAGCACTTTCTTTTAATGTCGCAATCAATTTGCCCCCAACATATAATCCGAATTTCCTGTTTTCCTCATCATAAATAATTTCAGGAATCCAGTATTTACCTTTTGGGGTCTCAACATAACAGTTTCGGAGATGAAATTCTTTGCCTTCTATTATAGATGCTGCAGGTAAGTCCTTAATCATATTTCATTTTCCTTTCTTGGCTTTATTACGTATCGGACCCAAACTCGAATAACATCCGCTATCAAATTCTGCTAATTTTATAAGCGTTTCAAAAGCATCCTTATATTCTTTTTTATCAAAATCATGTCTCTCTATCGCTGCCGGCAAACCATGTTCTTCTTTTTTTGCCAGCAAATTATGTTCAAGAATGGTTTTGAAATATTTTCTGCAAAAATCAAAACATATCTTTAGAATCGGAAAAATATAGTAGTATGTTATTATTCCTGTAACATAACCAATAATAACAAGCAAGCATACAATAAAAGGATTAACTATTTGTTCCATTTACCACTCACCTTTTATATGAAATGGAGGAATGTTCCAGTTATTATCGTAATAAACATATTTACAAACTAAATTCCATTTGCTGCCGTCATAAACATAAAATTTACCATCTTCAAAAATTTCATCGCCAATTTGAGGTTCGTCCATATCGCCTATTTCATTTGCCTTTACAATAGCCTTCCGCAACAAATAATCTATATCTGGCTTCTTTGCGATTACCTTTACTACCACAGAAGGCACAACCGCAACCGCCGACAAAACCTTAATGAAATCACGCCTTAACATTGTTTAATCTCCCAATATTATTGGGTATGTAAATCTTTTGGTACTATAGGAAACATTACAGGCGGCTGATCAGCCATTCCACGTACATTCCTTATAGGAATACCCCTAAAATTAAATTGCGGCGCAAAACCGATCCATTCGTCTTTTACGAAACAAAATGCCGCAACTTCCTCATAATCACGCTTATTAACAACTATAGCATAATAATAAAAATCATCTTGCCAATTCGGAAACTTTTTGATACCATCTTCATAAGCCTTTTCCAATTTCTCCATAATGCCAACTTCTTTTCTAACAACTTTTCTAAACTTAGGTAACCCGAATATCCCGCAGCATAATCCCGATACCGCAAATACTGTCCCCTTAATAAAATTACGCCGTTTCATTCTTCGTCCTCCGCCGTATCCTCGTCATCATCATAAGTCATAAAAATAGATAGCCTTATCGCTCCATTTTTCCTAATTGCTTTAACCAACTCCTCATATAAATTAAAACCAGAATAATCCCCACGATGATCACGGTAATCAAACTCTATATTTGCAAGAGCTTCGAGCTTATCAATATCCTTTTCTTCAAAAATAAATGGCAGTTCACCAAAAATCTTAACCAAAGTTTCAATCACAATCTCAGCTATTAACATCTCCTTCTCTTTTTTGAATACTTCAAAATGAATTAATAACATTTCTGCCTCCCTCTCATTTTTTATTCTTTTTCGCTATTTTAAAACTGAAATTGCATCTAACATTAATCACCAATATTTCACCATCATTCATATCATTAAATGCCCCAGACCTTAAATAATCCATAAAAGCAATTTTCATTTCCCCCACATAAAGTTTTTTAAAATAATATGTAAAGGATTTTTTAACTTTAATAAATTTCTTTTTTAAACAACTATAATTACCATCTTCAATGTTGTTTATTGCTTCAATTTCATCTTTATCAAAAAATATATTTTGATTAATATTAAGAAATTTAATATCCTCATTTTCCATCTCAACATCCTCCCTTTTCATTCTTCTGCTTCACGCTTTGTATAATCCAACCGTCTTCGGTTTTTATATACTTCTTTGAATTTTCAGGATCGTTGATAATAATACCAGGGGGACAATTCTCCAATCCCCCTTCGTCTTTATCAATCCAATTCTCCGGCATCATCTCTGGATTCTCGAAAATATTACCGATAATTTCCAATCCATCCGATAATTCAAATAATATAAATCCGTGAACCCTAAATGCCGTATTTTCGTCTCTTACAATACCATAGTCTCGCAAAGGCTTATAATGCTTATAACTTTTACCTATATATTTAACAACATCACCTTCGTAAATTTCTTTGCCATTCTTATCCTTTAATCCCGTAAATTGCATTAGAACACAATCTCTAATCAAAAGAGAGGGATTTTCCTCATCTTCGCTATACAGCCACAATTTACCATCTAAGTCAATCATAAAATAATAACTGGAAAGACTGTTTAATTTCTCATCAGAATAATACATCTTGCCATCAAAAAATACCCTGAATTTTAATTCCCTATTCATTTCTTTCTCCCTTTATTAAAACAATTGACCAAATTTATAAAACTCCAAAATAAATGTCAAACAATTTAATATTTATTTTTACTATACCACAATTCCAAGCACGTATTTTCAAAATTATGGAAAAATAATATTACGAAACCACCATATTAACGAATATACTATCGGATGTCATTAAAACAAAAACCGAATTCCTCAAACACAATACAATCTACATGAACATAGATATACGGTATCTCTAACCCCCACCCCTTTATATGCGGAGGTTTGATATACGCTTTTCCGAAAACCGATCCCCAATCAATCAAACAGGATCATCCGACAGAAAGAGAACCATCAAACAGGATAATCAATAAATCGCTCTGTATAGCCTCCAGGGGCTGATTAAGCCAAAGTTATTGTAAATTGGTAGGTGGGTATGGGTCTTTAATTATCAAGCACAAAACCGAAATAGCCCGGTAACCGTAAAACCGCTAAACATAACATCCCGCAATAACACAGTACATTAACCCCGATATGCTTCTATATAGAAGTACATCGCCCCGAATGACTGTATCGTGCTTAACCTAAAATTCAAGCAACACCACAATATGTTGTGTTTAGCTAAAAATAAAAAAAATAAACATGCTAATTCGTGCTTAGGTTTACATATAAGTTATTATACGACAAAATCGCCGCAACTCCTTATCTTTGTGCTTGACTTACCTATTATTACACCCCTTTTTATGCCCAAAATGGCAAAATCCCCCGAAAGTAATTTAATACACGCCTTGTTACATTAAACCGCACTATCATTAATTACATTACAGTTTTATCATATAATCTGCATTTACTATTAATCTTACTGTAGTTATTACTAGGGTCCCTTAGTATATTAATACATACATATTACTTAGTATAATACTAATAATGCGTGTATGTGTGCGTGTGCGTG
>Ga0114920_10000681_pt1 | contig 14855 bp, 12 predicted proteins | sample ChitaG_FD_88683 | JGI IMG/M metagenome (GOLD analysis project Ga0114920, IMG submission 88683) | Deep subsurface microbial communities from South Pacific Ocean to uncover new lineages of life (NeLLi) - Chile_00310 metaG | ecosystem: Environmental > Aquatic > Marine > Oceanic > Sediment ... | reverse complement strand
AGGCCAGAAACGTAGCGGAGTTTACCTCATATTTGGGAGAATATAAGAGTCCTGGGGAATCCGCAACGCTCACGGTCATCAGGGACACCATCACGATAGATATGTCGCTGGAAATTGGTCTGCGGGAATGATAAATGTAAAATCGGGTCTGCTCTGTTAGTTCCCTTTTTCTTTAAAAAATTAAATGAACCTGATGTTAAATTGTCTCCATCGGTCGGTAAACGTATTCACCTTGCTTGCCGAGAGCTGGTGGGTTATAATTATCGGCAACTGAAAGGTAGGTTTCTTGGTGAAAGCGATACTGCTGGCAGCTGGTGCAGGCACTCGATGTTATCCGTTTACGTATCTTACTCCCAAGCTGTTTCAACAGGTAGGTGGCATACCTCTTATAGAATACATGCTCTCATGGTTTCACGGGACGCCGGAAATTGATGAGCTGTACATCGCAGTGCGAGACAATACCATAGCAGCCACACTGGGAAGCTACGTTGATAAGAGAAAACAATATGTTGACCGGATTCTGCGTTTATTCCACAAGCTGGGCTATAAGGTCGAATACACCAATCCAGACTTTGCCATACGGGTTATTCAGGCCAACGGCTGGGGAACGGGCGGAGACCTGCGCTGTGCCCTCGACCAGATAGTGGACTCAGGTTCTCTGGGAGATGATTTCCTGGTTTGTTACACGGACTATATTATCAATAGAGCCATGCCTGATGGTACAATTTCCCTGCAAATGAACCTTTCCGACATCATTGAGTATCACTATCGCTGTAAAAAAGCGCTGGGAACCGTGATGACAATGGCCTTTGTGGTCGTGGAAAGAGAGGCAGCCACCAGATTCGGCGTTGGTAAGTTCGAGGAGCTCAATGGCGTTAAAGTTGTTCGGGAGTTTATGGAAAAACCGGACATCAAAGAAATCACCGAAGAGCCAGCGATAAATGCGGGGATATGTGTTTTCAACAGCCAGTTTATTCTTCCCAACCTGGACAAATTTTTGCCAGGGAAACCGGACACAGGCCTGGAAAGAAATCTTATCGAACGGCTGGCTAGAGAAGAAAAGCCAATGGTGGCCGCTTACCTTCTGAACCTTGACGCCTGGTTCGACGTGGGCACATTGGAGCAACTAGTTCAGGCAAACATCCTTATCGCCTCAGAGAAAGGTTAAACAATAATGAAAAAAGTTGTTGTTACCGGCGGTGCCGGTTTTATAGGCTCTCATCTGACGGAGGAACTGGCCGTACAGGGTTACGTGGTAGTTGTCCTGGATGACTTTTCTACTGCCAGTGACGAGAACATCGCCAGCCTGCGGCAAAAAGAAAACGTGGAGCTTGCACAAGGAAGCATAACCGACCTCCCCCGGCTGCAAAAGCTTTTCGAAGGTATCGACTACGTGTTCCATCAGGCGGCTATGGCCCGGGTTCCCCGCAGCATAGAAGACCCCCTGACGGTAAACCAGGTTAATATCACCGGTACTCTTAATGTATTGCTGGCAGCGCGGGATAACAGCGTGAAAAAGGTAGTATTTGCCTCATCGTCCTCAGTATATGGAGATACGTCAGTGTTGCCGCAGCGTGAGGACTTGATTGCCAACCCCCTCTCGCCATATGCTCTGACCAAACTGGCCGGAGAATACTACTGCACCATTTTTACACAGCTATACGGGCTCTCCACTGTTTGTTTAAGATATTTCAATGTCTATGGCCCGGGTCAGGACCCTCATTCTCAGTACGCCATGGTTATTCCGGCTTTCATCGACCGCGTGGCACGCAATCTGCCGCCCGTCATACATGGTGATGGGGAGCAGAGTCGGGATTTTACCTTCATTCAGGACGTGGTGCATGCCAATATACTGGCCGCCAAAAGTACTGCTGAAGGTATTTACAATATTGGCAGTGGCCGTAGTATCACGATAAATCAACTGGCCGAGAAAATCATCAAGCTTATGCAGAAAGACCTGAAGCCAATTCATGAAAAAGGCAGGCTTGGTGATGTGAAGCACGCCCTGGCTGATATTACCCGGGCCAGGACTTTCGATTATGAACCCAAATGGAAGTTGGAGGATGGTTTGAAAATGGTGGCTTCCTCCTATACACATGATTAAAATATTTAGGAAAACTCATTAGTATCTGTAACGGATTTCTCACAGCAAATTATCTAAGATGCTATTTCCCTCTGAGTTTAAACATGGAAATAGTCAACCATGATACAGTGGTCGATTTAAGGAGTCGGTCGGATCAATATTGATTATGATTTTTCTAATTATTAATTAAAGGTCATCCTTTTATTCACTCTTTATAGAAAATAATGGGAGGAAGGAATGAAAACATCTATATCTGTAATAGGCGCAGGTTATGTGGGATTGGTAATCGCAACCTGTTTAGCGGAATTAGGCAATGAAGTCACACTTATAGATATAGATGAGCTTAAGGTCAATTCTATACGTAATGGAGTTTCACCGATTTACGAGGAAGGATTGGATGATCTTCTACGTAAGGTTAATATGCAGGTAACTACCGACTATGAAAAAACATTACCATCAAAAATAATCATGTTATGCTTAGGTACACCGTCAGATGAAAGTGGCATCAACCTGAATTATATATCGGAAGCATCAACTAAACTGGCTGGTATACTGAAAAGACGACAGGACTATTCTGTTATCAATATAAAAAGCACCATTGCCCCGGGTACAACAGAAGGGCTGATTATTCCCTCTCTAGAAAAATCGGGGAAGAAGGCTGGTAAGGATTTCGGAGTCTGCATGAGTCCAGAATTTTTAAGAGAGGGAAAAGCGATAAACGATTTCATGAACCCAGCACGTATAATTGTAGGAGAGCACGACAGGACTTCTGGAGATGTACTGTGCCAACTCTACGAACATTTCAATGCTCCCATTATGCGTACTAGCATTAAAACTGCTGAGATGATAAAGCTCGCATCGAATGCCTTTTTAGCCACTAAGATTTCCTTTATTAATGAAATTGGCAATATGTGTAAGCAACTAGGCATAGATGCATATGACGTAGCTAAAGGCATGGGTTTTGATGACCGTATTGGTAATAAGTTTTTAAACGCCGGAGTCGGTTTTGGTGGCTCTTGTCTTCCCAAAGACCTTAAGATGCTCATAGCCAAAGCACAAGAGATAAACTACGAACCCAAAATCTTGGAGGCAGTACTAAAATTGAATGATGAACAAGTGGTACGGATGTTAGACTTGCTTAAGAAGCATGTCCAACTGAAGGGCGCGATAATAGGCCTTTTGGGGCTGGCATTCAAATCCGGGACAGACGACGTGAGAGATTCCAGAGCTATAGGCATCGTCGACGCTTTGCTGAAAGAAGGAGCTATTGTTAAAGCATATGACCCACTTGCGATTAAGAATTTTAGCCAAATTTTTCCCCAAATAGAATACGTGACTATAGAGCAGGTTTTGAATTCTGATGCCATTCTTATTCTTGCCGAGTGTGAAGAGTTTAACAAATTGGACTATAAAGGAAGAATCGTTATTGATGGCAGAAGAGTAGCCAAAGCAAGAGAAGCCGAAATATATGAAGGGATATGCTGGTAAAAAACTCAGGTGAAAATGCAACGAATATCAAACTCTAAAAAAGCAGCGCTAATACGCCGGGTGCTGAGGAGTCTAATGCGGTTAGACAATCTCTACTACAAGAGTGTCTCCAGATTGGCCATAGCAGCCGAGGGAGGGACTCATCCCAAACACCGGCTAACCAAATATCATCAATTTTTCATTGATAACGTTAGCCCCACTGATGCCATATTGGACATAGGGTGTGGCGACGGATTTCTTACTTACGATCTGGCCAAAAAGGTAAGGCATATCACAGCAATAGACATTAATAAAGATAACATTGAATTTGCCAGGAGGAATTATAACCAGGAAAACATAAAGTATTTGTATGGAGATGCCACCCGATTCAATTTCAAAGAAAGATATGATGCTATTATCCTATCGAATATGCTGGAACACATAGACAAAAGGATTGATTTCCTGTCAAAGATTAGAAAACTGGCGGACACATTTCTGATTCGAGTTCCCCAACTCAATAGAGACTGGCTAACTTATTATAAGATCGAGCTAGGAGTTGAGTATCGCCTCGACCCAACACACAAAATAGAATATACGATGGCAAGCCTTTCCCAAGAACTGAAGCAAGCTGGGATGAGCATCAAAAGAGCTTCCATCCAATTCGGAGAAATCTGGGCTGTTGCTGGGCGTTTGAAATGAGGTTTCAACCATTAAGAGGCAGAGCTCTTGCTTTATTCTTCACCATTGGGGTCTCTCTGAAGCTATGGCATGAGACGGGCATGATCGAGCGGGAAGTAGCGATATATAACGAATTGAGCAAGTATTTTAAAAACATATATTTTTTCACCTACGGTACAGAAGATTTCAAATTTAAAAGCTATCTTGCTGACAACATAACGATTATTTCAAAGAAATATATCAAAAACGATCTCCTCTATTCTTTCCTGCTTCCATTTATCCATCGTAAAATACTTAAAGAAGTTGATGTACTGAAAACCAATCAGATGCTCGGCTCCTGGAGTGCAGCTGTAGCCAAACTGATTTATAGGAAAAAATTGGTGGTCAGAACAGGATATATGTGGTCTATTCATCTTGGCAAGGAAAACGCCAAACGCTGGCGGAGGATATTAAGTAAAAATATAGAGAAGCTGGTTTATAGACTGGCAGACTCGGCTGTAACGAGCTCTCAAACAAATTTTGAATATGTTGAGCATTATTACAAACCACGTGACCATATACTTATCCCTAATTATGTTGAGACCGACGTGTTCAAACCCCTAAATACGGCTAAGAAAAAAAGTTCAATTTGTTTCGTTGGAAGGCTGACCAGCCAGAAAAATCTCTTAGCTTTGTTTGAGGCTTTAAGTGGCCTGCCATATACTATTGACCTTATTGGCTCGGGGGAACACGAGGAGAAGTTAAAAGAATTTGCCAGGGAAAATAAGACTGATGCCAGCTTCTTAGGTAATGTCCCAAACCACGATTTGCCTGAAATCTTAAATCAGCATGAGCTTTTTATTCTACCCTCTTTGTATGAAGGAATGCCAAAGACATTATTAGAGGCGATGGCGTGTGGACTGGCTGTCATAGGAACTAATATTGATGGAACAAGGGAAGTAATAAAACATGGAGAAAACGGCATCTTATGCGAGACTGATCCAAAATCAATTAGAGAAGCTATCGTACGCGTCATAGAAGATGAAGGATTAAAACAGACGCTTGGGATAAATGCAAGAAAAACCATAGAACAGAGGTTCTCCTTAGAAAAGCTGACTGATAAAGAACTGGGCTTGTATGTGAAGTTATTGATATAGATGGTTAGGAAGATGTTTGAGCTGGTAAAAAGCAAAGTCAATGAATATACTAACAAATACCAGATAGACCTTCCTTACTTAATAAGAAATGAATTCTGGGTATATCTCAGGTTAGGTATCTCACTGATTACTGGAGTCGCTGTTTCGGTTATTTTTGCCCGTCTGGCTCCTAAAGAAATCTTTGGACAGTACAATTTCATACTAGCCATTTTGACTATGGCTTCTCTTTTCTCAATTCCCGGGCTAACTAATGCAGTTATGCGCTCTGTAGCCAGAGGTTATGACGGAAATTACAAACAAGCAGCGAAGATAAGGTTTCTGTGGAGCCTACTCGGTATCCCGGCTCTCCTGGGTGTTGGTGCCTATTATTACTATTATAATACTCAAATAATTGGCATCTGCTTGATGATATCCAGTGTCTTTTTCCCCCTTATGTGGGCTCCAAGTATTTGGGAAGGCTTTCTAGTAGGGAAAAAGAGGTTTGACCTAACAGCACGATATGGAAGCATTCAGTCCAGTATTAGTGCTGTTGCCATAATCGGCATACTTTTCTTAAATGCCAACCACTTAGTTCTTATAATTGCTACATATGTTATTACTAACTCTTTTCTGACTTTTCTACTTTACAGGAGAAGTCTAAAATATATTGAAAATGAGGCTAAGGATGATGAATGCAAGAGATACGGATATTTTCTAACTACAGCAGCTATTGCCGGAACTTTAGCTGATAATATCGACAAAGTTCTATTAGGAATTCTCCTAGGAGCTCCCCAACTTGCTATCTATTCTATTGCAAAGCTGATTCCAGATAGAATAAGAAATTTGCTAAAGCCTGCCTTGTCCCCTTTAATGCCCAAGTTTAGCCAGGATGGGATCGAAATGGGGGAAGTTCAGAGGAAGATGAAGAGGTTTATTTTACCCTTAGTCCTAGCAACTCTTGGAGGTTCCCTTCTCTACTGGCTCTTCATAGATGACATTGTGCTTCTTTTGTTCAGCAGCAAATATATGGACTCGATTAAGTACGCAAAAATGCTGCTTCTGATGATACTGGCATCAATCCCCGGTGCTTTTTTAGGGACATTTGCTATTGCCAAAAGAAAGATTAAGACGATTATCTTGAGGGTTCATATTTTCTCATTTTTTAGACTTCTTATTATGTCCGGTTTTGTCTATCAATGGGGAATTATGGGTGCCGTCTGGGCGCTAAACCTGAATACGATTCTTGGTTCATTACTTGCTTGGGTAGGCATGAGATGGGAAGAGGTATCTCAGGAGTAATGAACTGAAGGTAGCTAAGAATGAAGCAGGGAGGTTGATATCTCCCCATAGTGCAGGAGGTTAGTACTATGCTTCGGACTAATTGTGTTCAAATGCTGTATTGCGACATGGTATGGGGGATGCTCTCTTTACTAACTTGAATGGTATTGCTTCTCAGGATGCGATAATATATAATTTTGTTGATTATGTAAACAAGAAGTTAAACTGCTTAGACTGTAAAGAATGAATAAATGAGCAACAAACGGATCCCCGATTTAATAATGAGTAAACTAAGAAAAAACGATATTGTAATAGATATCGGGGGAGAAGTATATCCATGGTTAGGGTTTTGCTTATCAGTTCAGCCTCGGTAGGCCCATTATTCATTAGCGCGTTATTGAAAAAGGAAGGACACATTGTTCGGCGATTGTATCAGGGGTACAAAGAGTACCTCGGTGAGCCTTCGGCACCATTCCTCCCTCCACTGACAGAGGAGGAATTAAGAGAATTCAGGCCCGATGTCATAGGTTTTTCAGCCGACACCTCGTGTTTTGATAGAGCCGTTGAAATGGCATCAGAGATCAAGACAATTCTTCCAAGCGTCTACATAGTCTTTGGTGGTCCACATCCTACAGTCTGTCCTGATGAAGCTATAGGAAAAGCTTCGATTGATGCAATCTGTGTGGGGGAGGGAGAATATGCAATGCTTGAACTCTGTAATGAGATACAAGTTCAAAAAGCTCCGATCACTGTAAAAAATCTTTGGGTCCAGCATAACGGCGAGATATACAAGAATCCACAACGTCCATATTTGCAAGACCTGGATTCCATTCCGATGGACCGAGAAGATATCTGGTATACAGGTATCTACACTGGCAGAGGATGTGTCGGACGATGCACATTCTGCAATGTTCCAACCATCCGAAAGTGTGGACCTGGAGGGAAGTACTTCCGAAAACGCAGTTTTGAAAGCGTATTAGATGAAGTGCAGGCAGTATATGAAAGCATCCTTAAGAGAAGCTCTCCGGCGTTGATTGTTTACAAACTCCTTGGCAGAAAGAAATGGGTCGAACCACTTCGTTCCAAGGATGGCACTTTCTTAGGAGATCGAAAATGGTTCTTGGAATTTGCCAAGCGTCTGCGTAAGCGGTTTCCGATGTCGATTGTTGACAAACTCCTTGCGCCGATTGTTTACAAACTCCTTGGCAGAAAGAAATGGGTCGAACCACTTCGTTTCAAGGATGACACCTTCTTAGGAGATCGAAAATGGTTCTTGGAATTTGCAAAGCGTCTGCGTAAGCGGTTTCCGAATCTGACATATCTTTGCCAGGCTACAGCTAATGAGATTGATGAGGAAGTTGCAGATTGGCTAAAGAAGAGTGGTTGCGTTCAGGTCTTGCTGGGATTAGAGACTGGCAGCGCAAAGCTGAGAAATGACTTGCTGCGTAAAAATGTCACTGACAAACAGATATCAACTGCGTGCAGGCTACTACGGGAGCAAGGAATTCAGATATTGGGGTCGTGGATGTATGGGCTTCCAGGAGAGACCTTCCCCGATATGCTCAGGACATTTATTATGTCTGTCAAAGAGGGAGATTCCTCGAACCTTTCATTCTTAACCCCCTTACCGGGTACAGAGCTTTTTGATATGGCTGTTGCGGAGGGGATAATAGATGCCAATTATCACCACGGCGGCGTATATCGTTCCGTAGTCCTCCACAAAGGTGAGGCGCGTTTACAGGTCCTTATGGTATCTCTAATCCATGCGTTGAAGGACGTCAGAATCCCGTATGACTATAGATACATTCGCCGCTTGGGTTCCAGGAGTGATTGGCGAGGCAAGACCATTGGCGAAATAATTGCCGAAGAGATGGAAAGTGCCATAAACAGCACACACGATAATGATGGAGGAATTGATGGGAATCAATCCTAGCGTTAGCGATTTGATGCATACCACACTATCAACTTTCTGTTCAATTCATTCAAAGATGTTGATTCGTTGCTAATCTATGAATGCCTCAAATGGCTTAGCGGTAAAAAAAGACGGAATATCTTTTGTCAGAAGGTCTAAGAATAATTTATAATAAAAGAACATGGAGAATTATCCAAGAATTTCACTGGTTTTATTAAAAATATTTTAAAAGGCGTAAGGATCAAGATAAAATTTAGTAAATAGCATTTTCACTTGGGCTACCTCGTAATAACAAAGAAATGGGAGAGATCAATGACACAAAACAAAATCCCTTTGGCCTTTCCTCAAATTGAGCAGGAAGAAAAAGAAGCTGTTTTGAAAGTGCTAGAATCTGGCTGGTTAACTCACGGAGAATATAATCGGAAGTTGGAAAGGGATTTTGCCGATTTTATTGGCGTTAAGCATGCCATTACGATGAATTCTTGCACCTCTGCATTAGAGATTAGCTTGAAGGCTCACGATATTACAAAGGAAGTGATCATTCCCAGCTTCACTTTTGTGGCTACAGCCAATGCGGTAGTAACTGCCGGGGCTATACCCGTGTTTTGCGATGTAGATATTGAAACTCGTAATACATCTGCCGAACACATCGAATTAAGCATAACCCCCAATACTGAAGCAGTTATAGTAGTCCATTTTGGGGGGCAACCGTGTGCTATGGATGATATTGTTGCACTCTGTGATAAATATGGACTGTTATTAATCGAGGACAGTGCACAGACCATTGGGGCCACTTGGCAAGGGAAACAGGCTGGAAGCTTTGGCATAGGGTGTTTCTCCTTCTTTCCAACCAAGAATATTACGACGGGAGAAGGCGGCATAGTGACCTGTGAGGATGACACTATAGCTCAAAAAATAAGAACTCTTATTGCTCATGGTATTTCGCCTACTGCCTTTGCCAGAGAAAAAGCACAAAAACCTTGGTTTCGATCTGCAACAATGGCTGGACACAATTTCAGGATGTCAAATATCCTTGCCGCCATTGGCTATTATCAACTAAAGAAGCTTAATAAAATGAATGATAAAAGGAAAGCCCTTGCGGACCAGTACGATAAAGATATCAAACGGAGAAATTTACCAATTAAAACATCAAAAACCCAAAGGGGAGCAACCCACGTGTATCAAATGTATACGGTTCAGGTAGATCCCGCCAATCGAGACGCTTTGGTTCATGAAATGCGGAGGAATGGTGTAGAAGCCAGTGTTCATTTCGATCCTCCGGTTCATTTGCAGCAATATTATCAAGAACACTATCCAGATCATCGACCATTACCCAATACTGAAATACTTGCAAAAAGTCTTATGACGCTGCCTCTATATCCGGATTTAACTAGGCAAGAAATAGACCGGGTATTAGATGTAATGGAAGAAGTCATGGTTAAGTGACTTTTGATATGAATCCGATTGCCTGGGATACCAGAGTGTTGCTAGTAATCGTGCTACTGGTAATTAACTTTTTTCTGAAATTAAAGAGCTTTCGGACTCCGTTAGATTACGACACATCCAGTCATCTGTATTTCGCTTATCTAAAGCGTCACAAAGTCCCGTTTCTTAGTTCCTACGGGTTTGGTGTTAAATATATCCTGCCTAGACTATATAGAATTGGAATGGGTTGGATGAAGGATAATCTCCACCGATTTCGGGTACTCAACATAGTATCGTCATCCCTGGTCATTATCTTATGGGTATTGTCAGATCCATCCATGAGTATTACAGAAATTCCCTTCTATTTTCTCGGAGTGCTGCTTATTAATTCTATGTGGGTAAATTACCCTACTTCCACTTCGGAATTCCACAGCGTGGTTCTTGTAATGACAATGTTTTTGCTCCCCCAAATTGTGCCTTTTCAGGTAGCTTGGATTTTGCAACTTGTTTTATTGGCACTCCTGGTCGGTGGCTTCAAGATAGTTGACGCTGCCTATTTATTGCCAGTATTAGCTTTTTACGGCGAGCAGGTTCTAGCATATAACTGGTGGGTTGGTTTTGGGCTAGTGCTTTTTGGAGTGTATGTCTTTAGAGGGCTTCAACATACTCATTCGTCAATACGGCAATATGAGCGCAAAAGGACGTGGATTAATCGTAAGAGTTTAAGTTTCATAGCTCATTGCCCTCATTTTTGCTTACTCATGCTGTTGCTAGGTGTGGGCAACATCCTATGGACTTCATGGGAATGGGCTTTATTTCAACTAGTATTATGGGGAGTGTTATTAACCCAGCGCACATTCGTCAGCTATCTGTTTTACCCCTCTTTGGTTTTAGGGCTTTTTATTGCTTTTCAAACTCAATGGCTGAACGCAATACCCCTTCCTTGGAGTTGGTTTTTTGTATTGGCGGTTTTCTTTGGACACACTCTTTTCGATATATTACTCCGTTCACCGCGCGAAATTGATATCCGTTATCGCAAATGGATTTCTTCTGGGAATTGGCGTTCCTATCTGGATACAAGAGACCGGCAAATTCAATGGCTGAAAGATCACCTGAAATCCAGCGAATATGTTTATCTGTGGGGTAGCCATGTAGCCTTACTGCTTTTATCCCGTCTGATACATGCACCGAACACATTCTATTCTCATAATCATCTTATTTATTGGAGTGATATCAAAGATAAAAAAAGATACGCGTTTAATTATCTCTTAAAAGAGCAGCCCCGGTATGTTATCGAGTCTGAAATTATTGAAAACATTAAATTTCCAGCAGATAGATTTAAAAAACTTTATACTCAAATAGGTTCAGTGGGCAATATGACAGTTTACGAGCGAATTGGTCAGAAAATTAAAGAGGAATTGACTTAACAATTGTTGTAAAATAATATGTATAAAAAGACAGCGCTAAGCCAACAGAAAGGTTAATTTATGTAAAAGAAGATTAGAGGATTGCTATGAATTATGCTTTTATTACGGGCGGTTTGGGGTTTATAGGTTCCTTTATTGCACGCCAACTGGTTGAGAAAAACCATGTAGACAAGGTAGTTTGCTTAGACCATTTTGGCCGATATGTTGATTCTGTTCGTCCAGAATTCAGTGACTATCGAAAACTCCGCTTGGAAGGGATTCTCGACCGTGTCATTATCGAGCGGGGTGATGCCAAATTCTTCAGTATGTTAGCTAGGTTGATCGATAAGTATCGTCCTTTATATATTTTCCATTTGGCTTCCGTACCTCTAGCTAAGTTAGATAACCTGAACACAGAGGAAGCCCTGGAAGGGAATGTAGAGTCCACAAGTAATATTATGGAAGTGGTTGGTCAATTGAGTCAAAGGAGTGGTTATAAACCAGCAAGGTTTGTTTACACATCATCTAGCATGGTTTACGGCGACTTTATCGGTGACGTGGCTACTGAAGAAAACCCCACTAATCCAAAGGAGATTTATGGCACTATGAAGCTGGCCGGAGAGGTAATTACTCAAGGTTTAGGAAGATATTTCGATATTCCTATCACTATAATTCGACCTTCTGCGGTTTACGGCCCGACCGATATGAACCGTCGAGTCAGTCAGATTTTCATCGAGAAAGCTTTTATGGAGGAAAAACTAAAGGTGCAAGGGGCTGATGAGGCTTTGGACTTCACGTACGTGAGAGACATTACCAACGGTTTTGTTCTCGCCGCTACCAGTGAACAAGGAGTAGGAGAGGTGTTCAATATCACTTATGGTAAGGCTCATACCTTGCTGGAATATGTGATATGCCTGCAAAAACATTTCCCGAATTTGCAATACGAAATAACGAAGAGGGACGATTTCCGTCCAAAAAGAGGAACCCTATCTATCGATAAAGCTAGAAAATTGATCGGATATGAGCCAAAGTATTCCTTGCAGGATGGAGTGGATGAATATGTTGCATTTATAAAAAAACATCATCCCATGTTTAAAAACATTGCTTCTAGTAATGAAAACCGGTACGTGGAGAAGCATGGTTACAATTTCTGAAGTCATACAATCAATAACCGTGGAATCGCCTCAATTGGGAATTGAGTTAATTGAAAACCCTTGGGAAACTAAGTTGCTAAGCCGAAACGTGATCGCTTTAGTTTTCAATCCGCAATGCGAATCTATGCTCGAATCTCAAAGAGAAGAGAGCTGGACCCAAGCATTACAGAAGTTTCAACTCAAGTTAGAAGAATTCAAACCTTGTTTACTAACCAGTCGGATCACGGCCCTTAACCAACAAGCAACACGTGCTTTGGAAAATAGCGGTTTTCATTTAATGGAATGTTATTTAGAACTGGAGCATAACTTGAAACGAATTCCTTCGATGATTGGGAAGGCTATCATCCGTCCGTTTCATAAAAATGAAATTTCTCAATTAGAAAAGATAGCGTTCGAATCGTTCCAATATAGTAGGTTTCATATGGATCCACTCCTTAGGTCTGCGGAGGCTAATATCTCTCGATCAGAATGGGTGAGAAACTCTTGTAGAGGAGATGCGAAAGCTGTGTTTGTGGCGGAGGTAGACCAGCGTCCTGCTGGTTTTGTGATCTGCAAAGAAAAAGCTCTTGGACCAGGGAGCGTAGGAAATCTAGATCTCATTGCTGTGCATCCCGATTATCGAAACCGTAAATTGGGCTATAATTTAACAGTTGAATTTCTAAGGTTTTGCCGTAGTCAAAAATACTCTTTGGCTAAAGTCGGAACTCAGGCACACAATATCCCTTCAATACGAATATACGAGAAAATAGGATTCTTGATGAGCCATACTTATTATAGCTATCACAAGCATATAATTTAACATGACACAGGATATATCTATTGTTATCCCATTTCATAACGAGGAGGAATCACTGCAGGTGTTGATCTCCTTAGTTATGGAGACGATACGGGCCTCCAGCAAATCATTTGAGGTGATTTTGGTTGATGATGCCTCCACAGATAATAGTGTGGAAGTAGTTAGAGGGTATCAAGAACAGTATCCGATAATCAAACTGATTCAGCTTCCAGAAAGACGCGGGCAGACTGGCTGTTACAAAGAGGCGTTTCAACAGCTTCAGGGGCAGTACATCATCCGCATGGACGCTGACTTACAGGATGATCCCAAAGATTTGCCTAAGTTTGTAGAAAAAATCGATCAAGGTTCGGACCTAGTTATGGGATTGAGGGAGTGCCGCAAGCATTCGAGGATACTACGGTTGATTGGGGGTATTTATGATTTAATGATACTGGCTTTATTCAACTCTCCTCTACATTCAAATTCAGGCAGTTACGTGGCTTTCAAAGGGGATTTAGTAAAAAACATTCCGTGGAGAAAAGGTGATCATAGATATTTACCGCTTATTGCCATGCGACGTGGTGCTAAAAACACCACTGAAATTTTTGTACAGCATAATGAACGAAAATGGGGGAAATCAAAATACAATACATTTAAAAAAGTGGTTCTTGGTATTCCAGAAGTATTTTTATTCTTGCTTCGTTACAAATTAGGCATCTACGACCTGAAATAATGCAAAGGCAGGATTACAGAATAATGAAAATGGTATTTAATGATGATAAAGGAGATGAGAGTATAGGTTCAACGCGAATTTTTGTGTATAATCTTCATCATTGGCTCTCACAGTTAGGTTATGACGTTCACTTGAATGACTGGACACATTATTCAGGTTACGATGTTGCATTATTCGGGAAAAACGTGGAAGTGGAGCAAATCCAAAAGGCCAGGGCACAAAACCCTAAATTAATTTGTGGGTGTATCCATCCCAGTGATATTACGAACCAAAAAAGAGAAATTATGAAACAAAGCGATTTTTTTATCGTCGGCTGTATTGAAGAAAGAGATTACTATTTACGCTACAGTAATAATGTGTTCATTTTTCTCGACCTTGAGCGAATGTTTAAAAAAATCAAGAGACACGAAGACCACGAGCCAATTGTGCTTGGTTATCATGGGAATCTTGATCATTTAACTCAATTTCATCCTTATTTGAAACCGGCTTTGGAAATTTTAGCTAAGGAGATTCCTGTTAAATTGCTAGTGGTGTTTAACAAAAAGCAGTTGGGGCCGTGGCGTGTTGGTAGACCAGCTATTGAAATTGAAGAAGTTCAATGGGAACTTAATACGATTCAGGAACAACTACTCAGGTGTGATATTGGTCTGGTCCCTGGATTAACTCCAATAAGTCCTGCAGAAAAAAAAATGATATTTAGCCTGTTAAAGTGCACCCGGAGAAGAATACGTTCGTATAAACATGATTATTTACTGCGATTCAAAAATACTACCAATTCAGGACGTGCATTTGTTTTTCACCAGTTAGGTATTCCAGTAGTCTCTGATTT
>Ga0114920_10000680_pt1 | contig 14862 bp, 14 predicted proteins | sample ChitaG_FD_88683 | JGI IMG/M metagenome (GOLD analysis project Ga0114920, IMG submission 88683) | Deep subsurface microbial communities from South Pacific Ocean to uncover new lineages of life (NeLLi) - Chile_00310 metaG | ecosystem: Environmental > Aquatic > Marine > Oceanic > Sediment ... | reverse complement strand
GAAAGGGAAAGAGAATTCTTTTTTTTATCTTTTCTGGTAAACCCCTGGTTGGCCTCACCGCTGAAAGAGAAGATTTTGGCTGTCGGTAAGGAGTGTATAAGGAAGGGACATAAACTCCTTTGATCTTGGCCAGCTCCTTTAATATAGCCTCCTTATCCTTTAATTCATTCTTTAATCTTATGAAATTTTCAACAATTTCTATGAATGCTTCCTCTCCATCCCCAACCAGAAACAAATCAAAAATATTAGCTGCAGGCTCGGGATTAAAAACGGCTGGTCCTCCTGCCATGACAAGAGGATTTTTAAAGCTTCTTTCTTCTGACAAAAAAGGAATCTGACCAAGGTCAAGAATTGTCAGGATGTTTGAATAGTTTAGTTCATAAAGAAGAGAAAAACCTAAAACATCGAATTCATAAAGCGGTATTTTGTTTTCGAGTGAAAATAGAGGAATTTTTTGGGATCTAAGTCTCTGTTCGAAATCAATCCAGGGTGCATAAACTCTTTCTGCCAAAAACAAAGGATGATTATTTAAAATAAAATAGAGAATTTTTTGTCCAAGATATGACATCCCAATCTCATAAATGTCGGGAAATACAAGGGCTATCTTCGCTTTCACACTTTGGGGATCTTTCCTTATTTCATTCCATTCTTCACCCAGATAGCGACCAGGCTTTTCCACTCGCTTCAAAATTTCTTCTAAATTCATTCCTTTTTCCATTTATGTTTAACTTTTTACTGTTTTTGTAAAGAGAAAGCAAGAAAAGCTGATTTTAGATAGTTCCCACTTTATTATATCTTTAGATTTGAGTTGAATTTTGAGTTTTTCAGCCTGTTCAGAGAACAAGCAATCTATTTTTTATCATGTTTGAATAGTCTCGGCTACATTTTAGACATTAACAAACCTTCTCATTTTAACATTTAAAACAAGAGAGATGCTTAAATAAGTTGTAAGCAGAGAAGATCCTCCATAACTCAATAAAGGCAGAGGAATTCCAACGATAGGCAAAAGCCCGAGAATCATCAAAATATTTATAAGAAATTGAGAGGTAATCATCATCGCCGCCAAGAAAATGATATAAATTCCTGCCCTATCCCTTGATTCTTTTACGGATAGAAACAGTCTCGACAGCAACAAAAGGTAGCTCGACAAGAAGATTACTACACCAATGAAGCCGAACTCTTCGCCTATAACTGAAAATATAAAATCTGTATGTCTTGCTGGTAAAAACCTCAGCTGACTCTGGGTTCCTTTTTTATAACCTTTTCCTAAAAAACCACCTGAACCGATAGCAATCTTTGATTGTTGTATATGATATCCTGCCCCCAAAGGATCATGACTAGGAAAAATAAGTGTTGTTAATCTTTTCTTTTGATAATCTTTAAGGCCAAATGTCCATCCTCCAATACCAAAAAGCAAAGCAACTATCAGTAGAAAAATAAAAATCTTCCTGTTTAACCCAGCTAAAACAAAAGAAGCCAAAAGGATAGGAATGTAGCTAACAGCAGTTCCCAAATCTGGCTGTAAACATATAAGAAATACAGGAACTGCTACAAAAAAACAACAAGAAAAGAAGTTACTCCAGGTTACATGTTCTTTTCTATATTCTGCAAAGATACGAGCCAGAAGAAGAATGACAGCCACCTTCATAAGTTCAGAAGGTTGGATCTGAAAAAAGGGGAATTTAATCCAGCTTCTAGTGCCGGCTACAAGCTTGCCAAAGAGCAATATCCATACAAGTAAAGCAATAAAAATTAAATAGAAATAAAAAGAATAAGCCATAAGGAATTTATAATCTATAGAAATAAATAAAATGAGAACAATGAAGCTTATGACAATCCAAAAAATCTGTTTTATATGATAATTTCCTGGTAAATAATGAGAACAGCTATAGATGACGATCACTCCAAGAATAGAGTTTAAGAGCAACAAAGCTACTAGAGTCAAGTCAATATTTTTGATTTGAATTCTATCAATCATATCTTTTCCTGTATAGATCAAATAAATCTCTTGCTAGAGGAGCAGATATTGCTCCACCCATCCCTCCGTACTCAACAAGAACAGTAACCACAACCTTAGGATCATCCTTTGGACCAAAGCCTGTAAACCAAGAATGAGTTTTGATTTCTTGGTTTTTTTCTTTCATTTTTTTTGCCGTTTCAACACTGACAATTTGAGTTGATCCTGTTTTTCCACAAATATCATAACCATCAATCTTCGCAGCCCTTCCAGTGCCGCCTTCATTGACAACTTTCCACATGCCTTTTATAACTTTCTCAAAAACTGACCTCTTAATATTAATGCTGTGTTTCTTTACCATTGATCCTCTTTTTCCTTCTCTTCCAGAATGAATCTCATTAGATTTCAAAATATGAGGAGAGATCATAGTTCCTTTGTTGGCGATAAGGGCTGTATGATAGGCGATTTGAAGAGGAGTTACCAATAACGGACCCTGACCAATGGAGATAGAAATAGTCTCTCCAGGATACCAAGGGGCATTTCTGACTTTTTGCTTCCATTGAGGATTGGGAACCAATCCTTCCTTTTCACCTGGTAAGTCTACTCCTGTTTTTGTTCCAAATCCAAGCTCCTTTGCATAGCGATGGATTTCTTCGATGCCTAATTTTTTTCCTAGCTGATAAAAATATATGTTACAGGAATTTTTAATCCCGTTGTAAAGACTTACTGCCCCGTGACCTCCTTTAAACCAGCATGCGAAAGGATGACCATAAATTCTAGTCTTTCCACTACAATAATAAGAAGTTCTCTCGTTGATTGAACCCGAATCAAGAGAGGCTATAGCTATAGCTAGTTTAAATATTGAACCGGGAGCATACAAACCTCTAATCACTCGATTCTCTAACGGGAATTCAGGTCTATTGATTAAATCAAGCCATTCCTCAGGAGTAAAACGATTGATGAATTTATTTGGATCAAAGTCAGGATAACTTGCCAAGGCTAAAATATCTCCAGTTTTGACATCCAAAACAACTACTGCCCCTTCCTTTCCTTCTAAGAGATCTTCGGCTTTTTTCTGAAGAGCAAAATCTAATGTCAGTTTAAGGTTTTTCCCCTGTATATATTCTTTTCTTTCTATTTCTCCTTTTCTTCTTCCTAGGCTATCTACAATTTCTATTACCTGTCCATCTGTTCCCACTAAAGAACTATCATACTGCTTCTCAATTCCAGCTTTCCCGATAAGTTCACCCAGTCGCCTCTTCGAGTAAAGACTGCTCTTTATATCTTCAGGAGATAACTCTTGCAAATATCCTAAGACATGAGCTGCGAAACGACCAAAAGGATAGGATCTTTTTGGTTCCAACTGAAGAACTAATTCAGGCATCTCTAATTTCCTACTCTCAATCCGAGAGACATCTTCAAACGATAAATTGTCCTTAACAACTATAGGCTGGAAAAGAGGAAGAGATTCGTATTTTTTAATTCTTTCTATCAAGACTTCTTTTTCAAGATTCAAAAGGCGGGAAATTTTCTGATAAGACTCATCGAGATTTTTACAATTTTCTCTTATTATAGAAGCTTTAAAAGCTGCTTTGTTATCTGCCAGTATGACATCATTTCTATCTTTGATTAGACCTCTAGGATGAGGAAGGATGACTTGTCTTGTTCGGTTGGACTCAGAGAGTTTGAAATATTTTTTATAGTCAAGAATCTGGATTTTCCAAAATATTAATATCAATAAAACAAATAATACCACAACTGCAATGTGTATTTTCAGAGCTCTGCCCTGAATCAAAGATAATTCCTCATAAATATTGTTATTTTTCATTCCCGATGCTAAGAAGAAAAAATCTTAAATTTCCGTAATAATAGAAAAAGGAAACTACCAAAAATTGCATTAGATAAAGGCTGAAAAGAGCTAAGAGTTCTTCCTATCAATATCCGTTGAGAAAAAATAACCGAGGAAAGAAAAGCCCATAGAATGAATTCTATACTGAGTAAAATAAAGATAAAAAGAAGGTTACGGAAAAAAGGAGTCACATCGAGCTTCTTGGGAATGTATCCTGCAAGGAATCCCATGATTGTTTTAGAAAGACCTGCAACTCCAAATACTCCCAAGGAAAATGTGTCCTGGAGAAGGCCACAAACTGTTCCAAGACAAGCTCCAAATATCTCGCCTTTAGTCATGGCAAAATATATGACAACTAGACTAAAGAAGTTGAATAATTGGATAAGAGAGATTGAAATCTTTCTAAGGGCTGTGTATAACAAAAAAGCCAAAATAATTCCGACAAAGACTTTAATATATTTTTTCATACAAACAGTGCCTCAAAATATTTCATATGGATCAATCATAAGAACAACAACCTGATCCAAATGACGAAAATCGAAATAAGGATGAACTCTTATTGTTTGGAAAAGGTCAGTTGTGATGACTTTCGAGATGATTTCGCCGACATGTATACCGCTGGGAAAAATCCCATCAAAACCAGAAGTTATCACTGGCTCACCCTCAAAGATATCTTTATTAGTGGCAAGAATATATTTTAAAAGACATCCTCCTTTGCCATCTCCAGTTAGAACACCTGGTTCTCTTTTTTTCTGAGAAAATACACTGATTCCACTCTCGGTGTCTGTAATTAATTGGACTTTTGACTCTTTGATGGATATCGGGCCAACAACTCTTCCAATTAAATTGCCATATTTATCAACAACAACCATATTTTTCTTGAGCCCGTCCAGAGAGCCTTTATTGATTATTACAGATTTATAAAAATTGCTGGCATCTAATCCTATGACTCGAGCAACCAAAATATTCTTATGAATCTTTGAAAGATTTTCCTTTATCTCTTTCTCATCCAAAAGATTCTTAAGAGCGTTACGGATAAGATTATTCTCTTGCCTCAGAAATAATATCTCCTCTTTCATTTTTAGGTTCTTACTCTGAACATTCTGGAGATAAAAATAGCTTTTCCAGATATCATCAATCTTTTGGAAGAAAAAGACAATCCCATGCTGAATAGGAGAGAAAATAGAAAAAATTGCTCTCTCAAAATAATTTTCTTCTCCAAGCGGAACTTGAAGAGATATCAATACCAATTGAAAAAACACTAATGCTATCAGGATGATTAGACTCTTTTTCTCTTTCAGAAAAAGGGGCATGAAAATTTAATTGATTAAATTAAAGAAATCTTTTTTAAAAGCTCTAAATCATCAAGCATTTTTCCCGCACCAAGAACAACTGTTGTCAAAGGATCATCTGTAATAAAAACAGGCAGCTGGGTCTCTTCAGATATTCTTTTATCTATATTCTTAAGAAGAGCACCTCCTCCTGTTAAAACAATCCCTCGATCGATGATATCGGCTGACAGCTCAGGGGGGGTTCTTTCAAGTGCAATCCTGATGGCATTAATAATGGAAGAGATGATGTCTTCCATAGCTTCTCTTATTTCCTGGTCATCAACGACAATAGTCTTTGGAATCCCTTCCTTTAAGTCTCTTCCTTTTATTTCGATTGTCATAGGTTCATCGAGTGGATAGGCAGAACCTATCTGCATTTTCACTTGTTCGGCAGTCCTTTCTCCGATGAGTAAATTATATTTCTTCTTAATGTATTGGATAATGGCCTCATCCATTTCATTCCCAGCAATTCTAATAGAATGATTGAAGACAATTCCGTTGAGAGAAATGACAGCGATATCAGTTGTCCCTCCCCCTATATCTACAATCATATTTCCTGTTGGTTCTGAAATAGGCAGATCTGCTCCTACAGAGGCAGTCATGGGCTGCTCGACCAAATAAACTTCGGAAGCCTTGGCTCTTATGGCAACGTCCTTCACTGCACGTCTCTCGACTTGAGTGATGCCTGTAGGGATTCCGATTATTATTCTCGGTCTTATCAAAAAGCTTCGTTTGTTTGTCGATTTCTTGATGAAATAATCAAGCATTTTCTCGGTAATCTCGAAATCAGCAATTACTCCATCCCTCATGGGCTTGATAGTAATTACACTACTAGGAGTTTTTCCTAACATATCCTTAGCCCTTTTCCCTACCGCCTCTACCTTGCCACTCTGCTTGTTTATGACAACTATGGAAGGTTCCTGAACAATGATTCCCGTTCCTTTTAGATAAACCAGAGTATTAGCTGTCCCAAGGTCAATAGCTAAATCACAAAAGAGAGTTTTCTTAATCCAGCCAATCAAGTTCATCTCTTTCTTTACCTGTTTCTTATATTTAGCACAATTTCTCTTATCAAGCAAATAAAAAAAATTCCTCTTTTTGCCCTAAAGGAAGTAATCTAATGTCTAATGGGGTCAAATTTGCTTTTTTCCGCAATGACAAGGGTAATTAGAAATGCCTCTTTTTATATCCTGCAACTTTAGGACAAAACCGAATTTTTATTTTTCCTTGACTTTTTATTATAGAGAAATATATATTTCAGAAAAATCAAGAAAATTAAAATAAGGAGACTATAATGGATGAGAAAGCCTTCAAACCTTATGTTTCCGCTGAACAATCCATGAAAGAAATATCTTTCAAGGCTATTTTCTTAGGGATTGTTATGGCTATTGTCCTGGGAGCAGCAAATGCTTATTTGGGCCTTATGGTTGGAATGACAGTGGCAGCCACCTTTCCAGCCGCAGTCATAGCAATGGCTGTGCTTCGTCCACTCAAAGGAACAATCTTAGAAGAAAATATGGCAAGAACGACCGGTGCTGTAGGAGAAGCGCTGGCTGCAGGAGCCATTTTCACCATTCCTGCTTTTTTGTTCACAGGAGTATGGACGAAATTCGACGTTTTCAAATCCACTATGCTTATGCTCGTAGGAGGAATTCTCGGGGTCTTTCTTATTATCCTTATCAGACGGACGCTTGTTGAAGATGCAGACCTTCCATTTCCAGAAAGTGTCGCCTGTGCAGAGATAATCAAGGCCGGCCAGAAAGCAGGTTCAAACGCAGCCTATATGTTCTGGGCAATGGGTCTGGGAGGATTCATCGAATTCTTTACCAGTGAAAATGGCATCAGACTTATAAAGCCTTTTTCTAGGACTGTTTTCAAGATACCGGGGCTGTCGCGTATCACCTATCTCAATGGCGATAATGAGGTAGTCGCTAAAACAGCCGCGATCAAAGGAAGAATGTTTATAGAATCACCCGCAGCGAATGCTGCTATGACAGGAGTCGGCTACATAATCGGACCCAAGTTGGCAGCCCTTACTTTTTCTGGGGGAGTGCTTGGATGGCTCTTCCTGATGCCTATCCTCCTTTTCATAAGTGGAGATTTAGGTGACGTTGTTTCTAAGTTTCAAGGGAATTGGACTGATATGGCCATCTCAGCTTACAACGCCCAGATTAAACCGATTGCGGTTGGGACTATGCTCGTAGGCGCTTTTTACACACTCTTTAAAATGCGCCAAAGCCTTGTAATGGGAATCGGTCGATCCATTACGGATGTTAAAAAAGCGCGGGCTGGAGTGACAACAGAAACGCTCAGAACCGATAAAGACCTGCCTTTTCCTTCCATCATAATCGTCATTATAGCTCTGGTTATCCCAATGGTCTTTCTCTATAATATTTTCACCCATAATTTTGGATCATCAATTGTATCAGCTTTAGTTATGATAGTTATGGGACTTATTTTCGCGGCTGTGGCTGGTTACCTTGTGGGTATTATCGGCTCTTCTTCCAATCCTATCTCTGGTCTAACCTTAACCACGTTGCTTATCGCAGCCTTGATGATGGTTCTTATGGGACAAAAAGGCACATCAGGGATCGCTGCTGTATTAGGCGTGGCAGCAGTTGTCTGTTGTGTGGCTGGTGTAGCTGGAGATATGATCCAGGACTGGAAAGTGGGGCATATTCTGGGTGCTACTCCCTGGCGCATGCAGATAGGAGGAATAATCGGTGTTATCGCTGCTGCCTTAACACTGACCTTATCCCTACAGCTTTTACATAATAATATAGGAATTGGTAGCGAAACACTCCCTGCACCACAGGCAGGACTGATGGCAACCATGGCTAAGGGAATAGTCGGAGGAGAAATGGCATGGCCTCTTGTTATCACGGGAATGCTCTTGGCTATTGTTCTTATCCTTATTGGCTCACCTTCCCCTATGCTGATTGCTGTAGGAATGTACCTCCCCTTTCGTGCCACAGCCTGTATTTTCTTCGGGGGAGTATTAAAGTATTTTCTCGATAACAGAGCAAAAAAGAAAAACCCCACTGCAAAAGGAAAACAAATATTGGGAAATATCGGCCTTCTCCTTGCCGCGGGATTGATTGCAGGACAGTCTCTCATGGGAATCATTACTGCATTCTTAAAAGGAACAAAGTTAAAACTACCAGAATCCTTGAATAACCCGTGGTTAGCCCTGGTAATTTTCTTCACCTTAGGGTTCATCTTGATATACTTGCCTTATAAAAAGATGGTCGAATCCGGAGAGTACGGGACTCCATCTGAAGAAAAAGAGATGTAAACTGAGAAAAAAATAAAATCCTTTAGTTAGTGATAAATACAGGGCATAAAGAGACAAAAATCAATCTTCTTGATCTTATTCCGGTCCGAAATATAAATTGGGAAAAAAAAGAAGATGGATTAATTATCCTCCTAAAGCCCAAATTTAAACATCCTTTTTTCAAAAAATACATCCTTCCCTATCTGAAAAAACCTTACTATAAGATAAAACTTGACGCTGTAGGAAGTTTCACTTGGGAGCTCTGCGATGGAAGCCTTACAGTAAAAGAATTAGCCAAAAATCTGGGTTATAAATTTGGAGATAAGGTGGAACCTCTCTATGATCGATTGAGCCTCTTCCTCCAAAACTTGGAAAAAAATCGTTTCATCAGATATAAAGGAATTAAGTAAGACAAAGTATTGAACAAAAGAGATAAATTCTTTTAAAATAAAGAGTCAAGGGAAAAAAAAGAGCGAGAAATGTCTATACTCGAAATCATAAAATATGGTAGCCCTATTCTCACCAAAAAAGCAGAAACGATAAAATATATCGATAAAGATATTGAAGATCTTGCCCAGAAAATGATCCAGACAATGTGGGCTGCTCCAGGAATCGGTCTTTCAGCTCCCCAAGTTAATCGAAGCACCAGCCTTATAACGGTTGACCTTTCATTGGGAGAGAATAAGAATGATCTTTTCATCCTTATAAATCCTGAACTTCTGAACAAAGAGGGAGAAATCATTCAGGAAGAGAGTTGCCTTTCTATTCCTGAGATTCAAGAGAAAGTAATCAGGCCTTTTCGCGTGGTTATCAAGGGTATTGATCTAAGGGGGAAAGAAAAAATCATTGAAGCAGAAGAAATTTTAGCCAGAGTATTTTGCCATGAAATTGACCATATAAACGGAAAATTATTTATCGACCACCTCTCTCTTCTTAAAAAAAATTTGATCAAAAAAAAATTGAAAAAAATGATAGAAAAGAGGGAGCTTTGAAAAAAATTGTCTTTTTTGGCAGTCCCCCCTCTGCTCTTCCTTCCTTAAAAAAAATCCTTGAAGCCGGGCATACAATCGAGCTTGTGATTACCCAGCCTGATAAACCCTCAGGAAGAGGAAAAAAACTTACTCCTTCTGCTGTCAAGAGATTTGCTAACGCTCTAAATATTCCATACTATCAACCGTTACGAATAAGAAAAGATCTGAAAACACTTGAAAAAATAAAAAAAGTTTATCCAGACCTCAACGTTGTTGTTGCTTATGGGCAGATTATCCCTTCTTCTATCATCTATTTTCCTAAATACAATTCCCTCAATCTCCACTTCTCCTTACTGCCAAAGTACAGGGGAGCCGCTCCTGTTCAATGGGCTCTTCTTAGGGGAGAAACGAAAACTGGAGTGACAATATTTGAGCTTAACGAAAAGATGGATGAAGGAGATATTCTATCTCAGGAAGAATTTGAAATACTCCCTGGAGAAAGAGCTGGTGAGCTTGAAGCTCGTTTAGCTCAAAAGGGAGCAGAGCTTCTGTTAGATACAATAGCCAAAATTGATAAAATAAAGCATCTTCACCAAGACCACTCACAGGCTACATATGCTCCAAGATTAAGAAAGGAAGATGGAAAAATCAGATGGGAAAAGGATGCTTTTAGCATAGAAAGACAAGTGAGGGCATTTTACCCGTGGCCTTCAGCTTTTGCATTTTTTGGAGAGAAACGGATAAAAATCCTCAAAGGAAGAAATATTACTTTAAGTGCTGAAACTTGTTCTTCTCCTGGAGAAATTTTCGGAATAAAAAAGGAGGGAATCGAAGTCTGTTGTGCAGGAAGGAGTGCCTTTCTTATTGAAGAGCTCCAACCTGAAAACAGAAATCTTATGAACGCTTATGCCTTTTCCCTTGGCGCAAGTATAAAACCAGGGAATTTGTTCACTTAAGGGAAAACATTTCCAGGGACATAACCAATTAATTATTGTGTCCCTTATGGAATTTTTATTCTTCTAAAATATAGTAATAAGGATTAACTGACTTACCGTTCAGACGAATTTCGTAGTGGACATGAGGTCCTAACGCTTTTCCTGTTTTTCCAATCAAACCGATGGTATCTCCTCTTTTGACCTTTTGACCGGGATTGACTAAAAATTTGCTTAAGTGACAATAGACGGTAACATACCCTCCACGATGGCTGATTTTGATAGTATTTCCACCAATCTTATTTCTCGTTGTTTGAACTACGACTCCATCTGCTGTTGCTACTACTGGATTTCCAAAATAAGTTACGATGTCGATTCCTCTGTGAAAAGTCCTTTTACCTGTGAATGGATCATCTCTCCAACCATATGAAGAGGACCAATATCCTTTTGTAGGTGAGATACTCGGCGTCCCAGCCAGTCTCAAAGATTGATTTTCAAAGAAATATACTAATGAGTTTAAATTTTTTTCAATCCCTTCGGCTTTCTTGCTGACATTATTTAAGCCATCGAGATTTATACCTTGAGAGGTATTTTGGGAGCTTAATTCATGACTGTTGCCCGCTCCACTGCCGATTCCAACTTCTTTTAAAACATCAGGAGACTTCAATCCAGCCATTATATTTAGCTTCTTGGCATAATTTTCAAAGTGTTCGATCGTTGTCTGAAGCTCATTGATAGAATCTTGATATTGAACAATAATCTTTTTTTGTTTCACGTTTTCTATTAAAAGTTCTTTGTGCTTCTGTCGAACGATGTTCAGTGTGAAATAATCGACGAGAAGACCGACCAGCACGAGAGACAGAAAAACAGAAATTCCGCTCAGCACCTTAAGGGATTTCTTAGAAAGAGAGATTGTTTTGGATTTTCCCTTATGATGGGGAACGATGATTAAAGAGAAGAGTTTCTTAGGCATCAGCCTTTTTTCTTTATCATAATTGAAAATTTAATGTCAAGCGATTTGTTTGTTTTTTTTATAAAGATTTTAACTTTACGTTATCTTTAATCCATCTTCCGATATCTTGAGTCGAAGAACCAGGCAAGAATATCTCAGAAATTCCTATTTTTTTTAATTTTGGTATATCTTTCTCAGGAATGACTCCCCCGGCAATTACTAAGATATCATCCGCTTCTTTTTCTTTGAGAAGATCAATGATTTTTGGAAAAAGAACATTGTGGGCTCCTGATAGAATACTCAATCCGATAACATCAACATCTTCCTGAATGGCGGCAATAATAATTTCTTCTGGTGTGCGTCTCAAACCAGTGTAAATGACCTCATAGCCTTCGTCCCTTAGCGCCCGACAAATCACCTTTGCACCGCGGTCGTGGCCATCCAGACCAGGTTTTGCAATCAGTACTCTGATCTTTTTCTTTGTCATAACTTCCTCCAAAAATAAAAACCGGTCTGCTCTGGCTGTTCAGTCTATACTCTCGATTCCAGAATTTTATAAGAAAGCAAGCAAGATAGAAAGAGCATCCAAGATTTAATATTTTACTCTCTTCAATTTTTTTCCTTGAACCTTCAACAATAAACTTCAAATAACGTTCCAGTTTTTAGTTTTGAGCTTCAAATTTCGAGTTAATATGTTATTGGTTCCTGATATTCCCCATAAATTTTTTTTAGAGAATCTATGATCTCTCCCAAAGTGGCATAACTCTTGACACAATTTAGAATAAATGGCATTAAATTTTCGTCATTCTCGGCAGCCTTCTGCAAATCTAGCAGATTCTGTTTGACATAAGTATTGTTTCTTGTTTTTTTTACTTCCTTTAATCGAGCCAGTTGCTGCTTTGCTACTGACTCATCAATCTGTAAGGTTGAAATAGGTTCATGTTCCATCTGAAAAGCATTGACTCCGACAATAATTTTCTCTTTTTTCTCAACAGCCTTCTGATATTTATAGGCACTATCCGCAATTTCTTTCTGCGGGAATCCAAATTCTATCGCTTTTACCATGCCTCCCATATCATCTATCTTTCTTATGTATTCCTTGGCTTCTTCCTCCATTTCTTTTGTCAACTTTTCAACAAAATATGCTCCACCCAGAGGATCGATACAATTAGCTACCCCACTCTCGTGAGCCATTATTTGCTGAGTTCTAAGAGCAATTGTGACAGCTTCTTCAGATGGCAAGGCGTAGGTTTCGTCAAGGGAGTTAGTGTGAAGAGATTGAGTTCCTCCCAAGACTGCAGCCAGAGCTTGAATAGCAACCCTTATGGTATTGTTATAGGGTTGCTGAGCCGTTAAAGAAACTCCTGAAGTTTGCGTATGAAATCTTAACCACCAGGACCTTGGATTTTTCGCTCTGAATCTCTCCCTCATAACTTCTGCCCAGATTTTTCTGGCTGCTCTGAATTTGGCAATTTCCTCAAAAAAATCGTTATGAGCGTTAAAAAAGAAAGATAGCCTAGGAGAAAACTCATCAATCTCAAGGCCTCTTTCCAAAGCCCACTCCACATATTCAATCCCATCTCTTAACGTGAAGGCTAACTCTTGCAAAGCTGTGGATCCAGCTTCTCTAATATGATATCCGGAAATAGAAATAATATTCCATCGAGGAACCTCTTTAGATCCAAACTCAAAAGTGTCGATAATCAACTTCATCGAGGGTCTAGGAGGAAAAATAAATGTTTTCTGAGCTATGTATTCCTTGAGGATGTCGTTTTGAATCGTGCCTGAGATATGCTTTGGAGAGACTCCCTGTTTCTCACCCACTGCGATGTACATTGCCCAAAGTACCGCAGCCGGAGGATTTATAGTCATTGAGGTTGAGACTCTATCCAAAGGAATTCCATCAAAAAGGATTTCCATATCAGCCAGCGAATCCACCGCAACTCCGCATTTTCCAATTTCTCCTTGAGATAAATGATGATCGGAATCAATGCTCATTAAGGTCGGAAGATGAAAGGCCACACTCAAACCTGTTTGTCCATGAGAGAGAAGATATTTGTATCTTTTATTTGTGTCTTCAGCGGTTCCGAATCCAGAAAATTGCCTCATCGTCCATAGGCGACCCCGATACATAGAGGGATGGACTCCCCTTGTATAAGGATATTCGCCAGGGAATCCCAGATCTCTCAGGTAGTCAAAGCCATCTAAATCGAGTGGAGTGTAAAGTTCTTTTATTTTCTTTCCTGAAATACTTGTGAAATCTCTTTTTTTATTTACATCGCTATAAGTTGCTTTATCATATTTTTCTTTTTTCCAAAAAATCAGCGATTTTTTCATATCTTTCTGAGAAAAATTCTCTTTTTTCAAGGATTTCATTCTCTCCAGGGATAACAGGGATAAAATGAAGTGATTCAGATCATATTATGTTTAAGGACTCTTTTAAAGAGGTGGAATCAATCTTCTGTCACTTTTAAAACTAAATCGTTTTCTCTAACTGGGTTTTCTACTTTAAGACCAACTGTTTCGCCTGGTTGAGCTGAATCAACAGGTTTATGTTCAACCTGCATAGATTCAACTTTCTGATAAAGATCTGTAGTATGTCCTTTAATATGGATTGTATCGCCAATCTGGAGCTTTCCTTTGGATAATTCTAAAACGCCTACATTTATTTTGGAAAAATAATGAGTGATTTTTCCAATCTCTTCCTCCATCATGACCTCCTCTCTAATCCTTTTTTTATAAAATTAACAAAATTAGGAGAAATAGGCAAGCTGTTTTAACCACAAAGGACAGAACCTCCATTCACATTCAATACTTCTCCTGAAATATGTCGAGCCAAATCTGAAGCCAAGAAAAGGATTGGCCCTGCAATATCTTCGGCTGGAGCTATTCTTTTTAGAGGAATACTCTCTTCCACACTCCTTCGAAACTCAGGATCACTGAAAACCTCAGCACACATATCTGTATCAACCCAGCCTGGAGCAACACAATTCACTCTTATGTTGAAAGGAGCAAGCTCGACAGCAATAGATTTTGTAAACGAGATTAAAGCACCTTTGCTTGCTGCATAATGAGAGTGAAAGGCTTCCCCTCTTATTCCAGCTGTTGAAGAAACATTGATAATCCAACCTCTCTTTTTTTCCTTCATATAAGGAACCACTTCATTACAGGTATGAAAAACACCTTCCAAATTAATTTTCATTGTTTCATCCCAAATTCGCTTTTCCATATTTCCAATTTCTCCTGAAGTCCAGACTCCTGCATTATTGACTAATATATCTATTTGTCCCCACTTATTTGTTATCTTCTCTACCATCTGTTGAATCTCTTTTTTTCGAGAGAGATCTGCTCTAAAGACCAAGCATTCTCTACCCATTTTTTCAATCACTTCCCTAACATTTTTTGCTGCTTCTTCCTGGATTCGAAAACTGATGACAACATCTCCGCCAGCCTTGGCAAAAAGGATAGCAGTAGCCCGGCCAATTCCTCTTGAGCCGCCGGTTATTAAAGCTTTCTTTCCTTCTAAATGAATCATTTCACCTCCTCTTGATAACTTTCTATAGTAAGTACGTCATTTCATCAATAGCGTTGGTAAG
>Ga0114920_10000679_pt1 | contig 14865 bp, 15 predicted proteins | sample ChitaG_FD_88683 | JGI IMG/M metagenome (GOLD analysis project Ga0114920, IMG submission 88683) | Deep subsurface microbial communities from South Pacific Ocean to uncover new lineages of life (NeLLi) - Chile_00310 metaG | ecosystem: Environmental > Aquatic > Marine > Oceanic > Sediment ... | reverse complement strand
TTTTTTTTCTTTCAAATCGGAAATGTTGAAAGCTTGTTGAAGTTAAAAAGACATAGATTATGACCAGGATGAATATTAATTTACTTTTCTTCATGATATCCTCCGCATAGAATTAAAATGTATACATTACTTTGAACTGAATTCCCAGGTCGACATTACTTTTAGAGGGTATAAAGCTTGCTTCTCCCTTAATGCTGAGAGCATCTGTAAATTCATAAATTGCCCCAAGAGTAATGCTGATGACACTTTTTCCGGATATTTTTTTATCTTCACTTCCTTTTAGATCTTGAATAGTCTGATCCATCTTGTATTTTCCCCAGAGTTTATTGTAATTTACGGAAAGATAGGGAAAAAAGTAATCAAAGGCTCTGTATGTAAATACGGGACCGATCGATGCCCTCATCCAGGAAGGAGTCCCTTCCACTGTGCCTTCAGCGCTCAACCCGGGTATTTCCCATTCTTGTTGGGTTCCCATGTAGTAGATAAACTGTCCCAAGGCTTCTGTCTCAAAATCTCTTATATAAAAAAGACTTTTTCTTATTTCTCCTCCGATCAGGAGACCTTTGATTTGACCGACTTCCATTTCCACAGAGAAAGGCAATTTTCTGAATATGGTAGAGTCAAGATTGGAAAATGCATATCCAAGTATGGCAGTTGCAGAGAGGCCTTCCTGGATTTCAAATTCTGCTGTGAATGTGAAAAAATGGGATTTGAGATTGATGCCATCTTCATCTTTATCCCAGCTATTGTTATCCGAGTTGAGTGTGAACGTGTCCATTGACCGATTAAAAAACTCAAAGCCAAGGCCTATTTTTACAGATGTGTCTTTAAAGATGCTTTCTTCTGGTGCCTGAGCAAAACTAAAACGGCTAATAAGTAAAGAAAGCAGGATAATTACAAAAAGATGAATGCCTCTTTTCATTTGGACCTCCACTCCTAACCTGAATAATTCAGGCTAGGCATTTCAGCAAATTTTATGCCAAGGCCTTTATTTTTTATTAGTGTTATTTTTGCCTTTTTTCTCTATTTCCTTCAATTTTTTTTGGGCCTTTTTGGCATATTTACTCTGAGGAAAGTCGGAAACCAATTTAGTAAAATAGGGAACACTCTGTTCCTTCTGGTTCCATCTATAGAATGAATCGCCTAAGTAGAAATAGACTTCATCCATTTTTGAAAAATTGGGATAGCCGGTCAGAATGTCTTTTAATCTGCTTACTGCTGCCTTGAAAGCCTTCATTTTATAGTAGACTTCGCCTATGCCAAGGGTGTGTGCTGCGAGTCGTTCTTCACAGTCCAGGATTTTTTCTCGGGCCAATGTAGCTTGTTCGCTCGTAGGATAATTGGTGATGACGTTTTTGAATTCTGCAAGGGCAAGGATTGTCTTTGTCTGATCTCTTCCAGGTTTTAAAACTTTTTTGTAATAAGTCATTGCAATTTGATATCGAGCATATGGAGCAGAAGGACTGTAAGGGAAACCAGAGATGAAGTCTCTGTATTCTGATGCAGCAAGTATCATGTTGCCTTCATCACCCTTTTCGAAATAAGAATCAGCAATAGCCAATTTTGCTTGTTGAGCATAAAAGCTTTTTGGAAAAGAATCTATGACCTGCCTTAAGTAGAGACGTGCTTTTTCCGGGTTTTTTTTCAAAAATTGCTCTCCGAGTTTGAATAGCTCCTCATCTGAGGAGGATATATTGGGTGAAATCTCGACCTTCTTTCCTCCACAGCCAAAGCCGATCATTATAATAAGGAAAAGAGCTGTGAGGATTAGTTTCTGTTTTTTCATGATTTTCATCCTTTTCTAATAGCATGAATTATTCATAAAAACTGCCGATACCTTTACTTATTTTCAATGATATCCGCTTATTCCCATGACTTTTCATCGAACCCAAGGAATAGCTTTGTTTATAAGGTTTTCTTTTATTTTTAATCGGCATTTTTTACCCTTCGGGCGAGCCAATCTCACTACATCGGCTTCGTTGCAGCCCATTCGCGGTAGTTCACTACGGCTTCATGGGCCACTTCCTCGCCGCTGCAGTAATCTTGACTCGTGAATAATCCATGCTCATATCTACGCTTTTTCAAGAATAAAGTTTTTGAATCCATTGCCATTCTTCTTTTAGTCCATCGTCGAGCGTGGTTTGAGGTGAATAATTCAAATCTTTCCGGGCCTTATCAATATTGGAGAAAGTATGAGGAACGTCTCCTTTTTGTCTTTTTTCCTTTTTTATTTCTATTTTTTTCTGACAAATATTTTCTATGGTTGGAAAAATATCTTTCAGTTTTTTCCGTACTCCGCCCCCAACATTGTATGTCTCACCCGCTTTTCCTTTTTCAAGCGAAGCGATATAGGCGTCGATAACATCATCGATAAATGTAAAATCTCTGGTCTGTTTACCGTCTCCATAGACAGTAATCTTTTTGTTTTTGGCTATCGCCTTAAAGAATTTGTGAAAAGCCATATCAGGGCGTTGTCCGGGGCCGTAGACGGTGAAAAGCCTCAACGAGATTGATGGAACTCCGTAGTTTTTATGGTAGAGGAAGCAAAGCTGTTCCGCCGCAAGTTTAGTGACTCCATAGGGGGAATAAGGGTGGAGTGGGCTTGTTTCAGACATGGGAAGCTCAGGACAGAAGCCATACACAGAGGAAGAAGAAGCATAAATAAGTTTTTTCAGATGACAATCCTTTGAAACATCCAAGATTTTTTGGGTGGCCTCAATGTTGTTTTTTATATATACAGAAAAATTTTGATCCCAGCTTGTCCTAACTCCAGCCTGTGCAGCAAGATGGAAGACATAATCTGTATTTTCCAATAATTCTTTTAAATTCAGCTCATTTATGTCCTTGGCAATAAATTCAAATTTTTTTTCTTTCAACAAGGGAAGAATGTTTTTCTCTTTAATCCAAGCAGGGTAGAAATCTGTAAATGAGTCGATGCCAACCACAGATATTTTTTCTTTGAGGAGTCTACGACAAAGATGAGAACCGATAAACCCTGCAGCTCCGGTAACTAGACAGTTCATTGTCTTTCGTATTTTTTTGCGATTTCTTTCATTTCGGCGATAACATCCTGGGGATTTTCCTGTCCAAAGATGGCAGAGCCTGCAACGAGTATATCTACACCGTCTTTGATTAATTCTTCCATGTTTTCTAGCTTAACGCTCCCATCGAGCTCAATTGGAATATTGAGCTTCTGCTCTGATATCCAACTCTTGAGTTGAGATATTTTTGAATGGGAAGATTCAATAAATTTCTGACCGCCCCAGCCAGGATTGACTGTCATTAAAAGCACAAAATCCAATTCTCTGATTATATCATTCAAAAGGTGGATAGGAGTTGCCGGATTCAAAGCAACCCCTGCTTTTTTGTCGTATTCTTTAATAAGACTTATGTCTTTGTGTAAGTGGGCCGAAGCTTCAAGATGGATGGATATCCAATCTGCTCCAGCTTCATGGAACGCAGGAATAAATGAGCGTGGGTTTTCCACCATCAAATGGACATCAAGGGGTAAAGAGGTCTTTTCTTTAAGGGAGGAAACCAACTGGGGGCCAAAGGTAAGCGGGGGGACGAAATGTCCATCCATGATATCGATGTGGATTAAATCAGCCCCAGCTTCCTCAGCCATCTTAACGGCCTCTTCGATTTTTGCAAAATCAGCAGAGAGAATTGAGGGGGCGATTTGAACCATTATTTACTTACCTCTAAAGTAATCAGGTTTCTTTTCTGAATGAGATAACCGTGACGGGGAAACTGCTTTATAACGATTCCAGACTCAAGACGGGGATAATAAGCGTAGCGTATGTCTCCCACATTGAACTCCATTTCTTTTAACTTGGCTCTAACGAAATCTGCTCTTTTTCCGAGCAGATCCGGCATGAGAAATTTTTTTTCATTTTCTCCCTGACTGAGCAGGAGGCTTATATAGGAGCTTCTCCCAGCTTCTTCGGAGGCTAAAGGGTGTTGAGCGATTATTTTTCCAGCAGCATACTTGGATGTGTGCACCTGAGATGTTTTGCCTCTTCTCAATCCTGCATCTCTCAGTGCTACCCCTATGGATTGAAGATTCTTCCCAACTAGCTGAGGAACTTTGACCTTCTCACTGCCCGCACTCAAGATGATTTTTACCACCTTGCTAATCTTAATCCTTGAGCCTGGGGAAGGATCCTGATAAATGATCTTTCCTTCTTCCCAACGGCTGTTAAATTGAACCCCTTTTTGGGCAACGGATAACTTTTTTTTCGCCAGCTCGTTTTTAGCTTCCTCCAAACTTTTTCCAACTAAATTTGGAAGTTTAATCCTTTCGCCTTTTAGCATAACCTGATAGGACAGGATTGAACTCAGAAAGAAAATGTTAAGAAAAAGAAGCGTAAAAAAAATGGAGTTGAAAATCTTTTTTTTCTGCATAAGCCAAATTCAGAATGAGTCAAGTCAGAATTTATTAATACCATAGATTTATAACCAAGTAAACAGAGAAAAGGTTGCCAAAATTGCCGATAGAATATGAGGATGGAAAAAAAGGGGGCGGTTTTTTTCTTGAAGATTTGCCGAGATTGAAGTTTTCTTCTATAATGATGGCTCAATAAGAAGGAGAGGATGTTATGGCGGAATACTCAGATTTCAGAAGCGATACAGTCACTCGACCTACAGAGAATATGAGAAAAGCAATGGCTGAGGCTGTAGTGGGAGATGATGTTCTTGGCGATGACCCCACAGTCCAGAAGCTTGAGTCCCTAGCAGCAGAGATGGTGGGAAAAGAAGCTGCCTTATATGTTCCCTCGGGAACCATGGCAAATTCTATCTCTATTAAATGTTGGACAACTGAATTGGATGAGGTCATCGTAGAGGAACGGGCTCATCTGTACAATATGGAATCCACCCATATGACATTTATTGCAAGGGTAACACCTCGTCCTCTGCTTTCAAATCGTGGGGCTATGGATCCAGAAGAAGTAGAGCGAAACATCAGAAAGCCTAGTGTCCATATTCCTCGAACCTCTCTTATTTGTGTTGAGAATACTCATAATAACTGGAGCGGGGCTGTAGTTCCCATGGAAAATTTAAAGGCTATAAGGGAAATTGCTGATAGACATGAGGTAAAGATACACTTCGATGGCGCTCGTGTCTTTAATGCCAGTCATGCCACCGGTATTCCTGTGAAGGAATATGCCAAGATCGGAGACTCGTTGATGTTTTGCCTATCCAAAGGGCTTTCAGCTCCAGTGGGTTCTGTATTGACCGGTCCGAAGGACTTCATTGATTATGCGCGCCGCGTGAGAAAAGCTCTGGGTGGAGGAATGAGGCAGGTTGGTGTTCTTGCAGCTCCGGGAATAGTAGCGCTAACAGAAATGGTAGACAGGCTAAAAGAGGATCACGTCAGGGCAAAAAAGTTAGCCTTGGCCATTCAAGACCTGCCAGGCATCGATCTTAATCCGGACCACACTGATACGAATATAGTCATTTTCGGATTTAATCATGCTAAAATCTCTATTCCTGAATTTTTAGCAAGACTCAAAGACCGTGATATCCTAGCACTGGCAACCACAGGCGGAAGGATTCGTTTTGTCACTCACAACGATATTGGAGACAAGGACATAGAAAAGGCCATATCTGCCTTTCGAGAAATATTAACTGGATGATTCGATAGATGGCGCTGGCTTTTTCTCTTCCCCAAAGATAGCCATTTCTACAAGCTCCACAATATCCCAGATCTTTAGCTTTTCTTCCAAGCCTTTATCCTTTATTGCGTCATCGAACATGGTCACACAGAAAGGACATGCCGTAGCGATCCACTCCGGGTCTGTGGTAAGGGTGTCTTCCAGACGCTCGGTGTTGACTCTTTTACCGGTTTTCTCATCCATCCACATCCAGCCTCCTCCAGCCCCACAGCACAGAGAGTCGATTCTGGAGCGCTTCATCTCTTTGATATCTAGAGAAGGTATGGATTTGAGAACTTGCCTTGGTGGTTCGTAAATGCCGCTGTACCGTCCGAGGTAACAGGGGTCATGGTAGGTAATCCTTTTAGCAAAAGAATGTTCCGGTTTAAGGTGTTCATTACGGATGTTTTCCTCCAGAAACACTGCGCTATGAATGACCTCACAACTGAAGCCGAGTTGAGGATATTCGTTTTTAAGAGTGTTGTAACAGTGGGGACAGGTTGTAAGGATTTTTTTTATGTTATAACGGTTGAAAGTCTCTATGTTCGCCTGGGCAAGGATCTGATAAAGATATTCGTTTCCCACACGTCTGGCCGGATCGCCGCAACAGCCTTCTTCAATTCCAAGGATGGCGAATTTGACCCCGAGGTGTTTGAGGATTCTTGCCATAGCTATGGCCACTTTCTTGTTTCGGTCGTCGTATGAGCGGATGCAGCCTACAAAAAACAAGCAATCAATCTCCTTGTCTTCAATCTCTGACATAATAGGAACATCCAGCTCGCTTACCCAATCTGCACGGGCATTGAATCCCATACCCCAGGGATTGGAGTTTGCTTCCAGGCCCTTGAAAGCCTGAGTTAATTCCTCTGGGAATTTACTCTCCATCAGCACCTGATAGCGTCTCATGTCCACGATTTTATCCACATGTTCGATGAAGATGGGGCAGTGCTCCATACAAGAGCCGCATGTTGTGCAGGCCCAGAGAACATCTTCCTCTATGGCATTCCCTACAAGCGAAGGAACTTCCTCAAGTTCTTTTTCCTTCGCCTTGACTTCGAGTATTTGAGCGCCTCTGACATGTAAATGGTCTTTCAGGTCAGTAATAACTTTCTTTGGGGATAAAGGCTTTTCAGTCAAGTGGGCTGGACAGTGATCCTGGCACCGGCCGCATCGGGTGCAGGCATCCAAGTCCATGAGCTGTTTCCAGGTGAACTCTTCAATTTTAGCTACTCCAAAGCTTTCTGCTTCCTCATCCTCCAGGTTCATATGTGAGAGAATTCCTTTAGGCTCCAAAGAGCGATAGATCATATTCATAGAGGAGCTGATTATGTGGAACAGTTTAGAGTAGGGGATATAGGCAAATGTGCCGAGAACGAGAAAGACGTGAATACGGAACACTACCATTGCGAGAAAGCCCTTTGTGTGAGTGGCAAAGCCTGTTAGATTGAAAAAGGCGGCTAATAAATTCCCTACAGGCGCCCATGCTTGGGTATCCTCGCCGATCACGGATAGTCTCAGGCCTTCTAGGGTAAACCCGGTCAAAAGAATAAGAATGAGAAGGGCAAGAGAGATGAAATCGTCCAGCTGATTGTCCAGCCTGGAAGGACGGGATACATATCGACGATACATCGCCAAGAGTAGAAAAACAACAGCAGCTAATCCGATTATATCGAGACCAAGGGAAAGGAGCTGTGCCAGCAAGGCCGGCAAGGTAAATAGGAACTGGGTTAGGATAATAATAATAAGAGGTACCATAAAACCCAAGAAAATAAAGAGATGTATAAGGCCTGGATAACGGTCTTGGAGAATTCTTCTGTGAATAATTCCCTCCACCAGGAAGGATTTTATCCTTGCCCACATATTGTTGGATCGACTGTCCTTTTTTCCTATGGTCCACAGTCGAGAACGTCTATATACGCCCCAGGAGAAGATTGCGAGCGCAAGGAGGATGAAGAATATGTCGAATGCTTTAATCATGTATCACAAATTGTGGGCTTGATGAATCAAGCCCCTACCAAAGCCTATCACAAATTGTGGGCTTGATGAATCATGCCCATACATATTTATTACCAGGTTTTTCCAGGTGCAAGCATAACATCGTGACAGTTAAGACACTTCTGGTTTTTCGGCGGTCCCTCGAATTCTCTCCGGTGGCACTCGAGGCATTCCGAGATCGAAGGACGGTTTGTCCCTCCCCTCATATACTCATGTCCTGACGTACGATGGCACTCCACACAATCCAAACCTTCTTGGTGGTGAAAGCGGTGATTGAATTTTATGACCTTTTTTTTGACCTTATAACCCAGATCAAGCACATCCTTATGGCAATCCAGACATCTCTGGGAAGTCAGTATATCGTCGGCGAGATATTCAGGAGGCACGAGCTGGTCCCGTGAATGTTTTACAAGGTTCCATCCCTTAGGGATGATTCTACTTCCCGGGGAATGGCATTGAAAACAGGTGGTTTGACCGGCTGGATGTCCTTTAGAGTTTTGCCACAACTCTCGAATCTCAGGATGGCATTGTCCACAGACACGCTCATTGGTTCCGGAGTAGCGTATGAGATAGGCGCCAATACTTCCGCTACCGATCAAGACAATGAGTATCAGAAGGCTGAGAAATACCCAGCCCTTCTTTTTGTATTTGGGAGAAGACATTTTTCCTTTATCTCATATCAATTCTGAGCATATAGATTTCAGGTGTCTGTTTGGCTTGTGGATGGCCAAAGAGCAGGATTCTTTTCCCGTTAAAGCTCATAATCCTTGGCACCCAGAAAGCTGGAATACGCGGAAAGTCCATCGGGATTAAGCCACGGAGATAACCCGGAGTGCTTTCATCGAAGGCCACCATTTCCTGCCCCATAGGAAGTTCGAGGATCATTCCTTTGTATATATGCTTAAACAGGATAAACTGACCGTCCCCTGACATATCGAAAAGCTCCACTCTGGCTGCCACACTGGATTCTAGAAATTTTAGCCCTGTTCCATCACTATTGATGGAGTATGTTCCTATTCCTTGTTTTTTTCCTCCGTTATAGAAAAAAACAACCTTTTTTCCATCATGACTGATATCGGCCAGAGAGAACCAGCGGTCATGAAAATCAGTTATTCTCTTTATTTCTTCACCATCCCAATCGGTAACATAAAGATCGTAATCAATTTTCTCTGAAGATGACTGTGCGCCGAACACAATCCTTTGGCCGTTACCGCTCATGCAAAATGCCCAGCCTCCTCCAGTAAGCGGGGAGCGGGGCAGAGAGAGCCATTCCCATTCTTTTCCATTAAATTCTGGAGCGAGGATAGTTCTCTTTTTCCTGTTTGCAGCATCTATAAAGACAATGCCGCTAGGATTGCCATATCTGCGTGGTCCCAGGTGTCCCTTCAATGCACATGCAATTCGGCTTCCATCACTACTCACCGCATAATTGGATAATCGTTCCCAGTCTCCGCTGGTAAAATCGAATGATTTTAGGTCCTTTCCCGCTAATGCATTGATTGGAAAATTGGTGAGCCAGAAGTCAGAACCGTCATTTTTAATGACAGCCAGATAATGGTCAAGTATATTAAAGGGCTCGCCCACACTCAAAGAAAATACAGCTATTTTTCCATTCCCGCTGAGAACTGGTGGTTTCGAACCAATATAGAGGAGTGCATCCTCAAACGGTGCTAAGGCTTTGTTTTTTCCATCGCTGAAGAGTTCTGTCTCCTCTCCATCTTCGAGATTCATTATCCTTATTGCCTTTGCCGTCTCTTCTCCATCCTTGATCTCTATTGTGTAGAGCATCCAGCGGCCGTTGTCGCTCAGGCATGGATACTGGACTATATTATTCCCAGAAAAGGTCAGCCTTTTTATCTCTCCGCGGAGGTGCTTGAGTTCATTCATATTAGCGTGGGTATTCGCATCAACGGGTGATGTGAACATCCAGAAGAGAGTCAGGGCAACAGCAATTTGTATGTATTTCTTAATCGTTGTCATTTTTCTCAAGCCTCCATTGTCATCAAGTTATATTTTTTCAAGACGAACCACTGTATCTTTTAATCCGGAACCCATGCTGATGGGATCTGTTCGTGAATCAATAATTTCGTTGGGATTTGCACCACTCCCTTTCTTCTCCCACCAGAGGAGATTGGTATCATTGTCATTGCTCTTGAAACGCCTGGCCTTGGCAATATTTCCCACTGCTTTATGACCTAAACCCTCTGCTAAGGCAACAGAATTTGGGTGAATCCGGTTGGTTGTGAGTACCCGGGTGATTAAATTCCCCACAGGGGAACTCACACGGATTCTGTCCCCATTCTTGATTCCTAACCTGACGGCTGCTTCTTTATTCATCCACAGGCGGTTTTCATGCAATATCTCTCGTGCCCATTTGCTGTTGGCAGTCCCTCTTGCCATGAGATTGGATTTGAATGGTGTGAGAATGAACTCGTTCTTATTTTTCTTTGTGTGTATGGGAATAGGTTGATACACGGGCAGGGGAGAATGGCCGTCCTGCTTCAGGGAGTTGGAATAGATCTCGATTTTTTCGTTTGTACGGGAAAGACTATTATTGGCACTATTTATGTTGAAGCCATTTTTCTTCAAAGCTTTAAAGCCACCCTGTTTGAGAAGTGAAGGATTTGAAGAGGCTACTCTTACTGCATAATCTTCGGTGTCTTTAAAGGGGAGGCTTTCTAAGACCTTTCCCCCAAGTCTCTGAGCCAATTCCAGACAAAGGTTCCCAACCTCTTGAGCTTCGCCCTTGGGTCTGAAAGAGGGTTCAAGGAGCTTGCCCACATCAAAGTGGGGCGACCTTAGGACTTCAGCTTTGCTTAAAAGGGATACTACAGGCTGTCTGAGATTGAGTGTTGGAACCATATCCAGGGAAGGCGCATTCTTTATGCCCCACCCTTCCAAGAAAGTGGCAGCTGGAAGCACCATATCAGCCATCATAGCTGTTTCAGTGAGGTGGGTATCCATTACCACGAGGAAAGATACTATTTTTTCATCTCTAAGCAGGCGTAAAGTTTTCTGACAGTCTGGGTCATCATAGGCAGGATTGGAGAGATAGGTGAAATAGGTATTTATTCGAGAATTGGTTTTCTCAAGGTCAGAGATTCCCTTAGCAATATTGCCTGATTTTTTTTGGATAGTCTGGGAATAAGCTACTTCTGGCGGGAGATTCACTGGGAAGCGGGGATAGAAAATACCCCCTTCTTTCTCGAGATTTCCGACGAGACAGTTCAAGAGAGCAATGCTCCTTACATTCTGGCTTCCGTTCTCATGTTCGCTTGCCCCTCCTCCGATCATGGCCACCGAAGGTTTTTGTGCGGCAAACTCCACTGCCAGATGTTCAATGTCTGCTGACAGGATACCGCTCTCTTTTTCTGCAACCTCTGGAGTGTATTTCGAGAGATGCTGTTTTAACATGGAAAGCGGATAGTTGGTCTTCTTGTTCCAGAAATCTTTATCCGCAAGCCCGTTTTTCATTATCACATGGGCCATGGCTAAGGCTACGATACCATCAGTTCCAGCTTTGATCGGATACCAGGCATCGCTCTTAGCCGCAGTTTCAGACATCCGAACGTCAAAAGTGAAGAGCTTCGCTCCTTTCTCTGTCTGGGCCTGGACGAGCCGGAGGGCTATTCCTATGAAGTGATCGTGATTTGCGTAAGGATTGGCACCGAAATTTAAGATCGTGCGACTTCTTCCGACATCTTCGATTAAAGATTCGGAGTTCATCATCGAAGTGAAGACTTTCGCTCGATTGAGATTCTTCAAGGCAGTCCTGTCGATGATATTTGTTGATCCAATGACAGAAATAAACTTGTTAAGTAAAGGTTCATCTTGACCAACATCAAAAACAAGCTCACTCGTTCTCCCGCTTCTTATTATCTCTTCAAAACGCATGCTCAATTTCTGATACGCTTCATCCCAGGTGATCTTGGTCCATTGACCACTCCCTCTTGGGCCTGTTCTCTTCATGGGATACAGCAGTCTTTCAGGATCATTGACAAGATTGATTGCGGCAATACCCTTGGCACATATCCCTCCCAGGTTATTTGGATGATTCGGATTTCCAAGGATCTGGACGAGGCGGTCACCATTCAAGTAAGCAATGATGCCGCAGCCTGCTGGACACTGTTCACATGTAGTGGGGATGGCGTGGAGGTGCTTGAGAGAAGTTCGAGACACCGCGGCAGTATCCTTCGCAGCTTCTTTTTGGAATGCGCCGAGGGTTGTGGCTGTACCCGCAATCCAGACGAAACCTGTCTTCATGAATCTTCGTCTTGAAATCCTTTTTTTCGACATAGCTTAAAATCCTTTATAACAATGGAATAAATTCTCCAGCCACCACAACGACGTATCGCATGTAAAATATGCCGACAATCACAAGGATTGAGGCGATTATGACTGTGGGTAATTTCCTGAATCGGGGCACAACCAGTAGAACAAAGGGCACAATCTTGCCCAGCAGGTTTTCTATGATGAGAAACATGAAGCTGTATTTTCCGCCCAGGATGAGATGTGCTACTGCTTGGGCATCCGAGTGCGAGATTGAAAGAACAATTAGATCACTACCCACGAGAAAGAGGTCGAATACGATCATCCATGCCAGCAGCCTGCCGAGGTTCAAGATCAGCTCTCTGTTAACCTTTTTTTCTTTGGAAAAGAAACGATCCTTAATTGCGCATACAAGAATCATCAAAGCAATACCTGAGACAATGGCTGAAGCGAGGAAGAGAATGGGCATTATGGCTGTATTCCAGAGTGCCCTGGCCTTGCCAAAAGCCAGGATAAATCCAGTATAGCCATGAACCGATATAGCGAGCGGGATACCGATAAACGCGAAGATTCGGGTGAGTTTCAAGTTCTCCCTGAACATGTAATATCCATAGATGATGCAATTTATCGGGTAAAGAACAAGCAGGAATGAACCCCAGCTGATAGGGGATGACATGTTGAGATAGACAAAAAGATGCCAGGCACGATAGGGCATCCCTATGTGGATAAGGAGGAATAGGGGCGCTATGATTAGGACTGCTGTTGCCAGCACGACACCTGTTTTGCCGAGGGGTTTATACTGCCTCAGCCCGAAGCCGTAGGCCAATGTGGACAGGATAAACGACCCTGCACTCAAGCCAGTGAGATAAAAGTATATGGCGATATTAAGACCAAAAGCCTCTTGGTGAAAGATGTTGTAGAGAACCTGTGTATCCACGATACTCCTTTACAGTTCAGTCATTTCCCTAGAGTTACTAAATATAGCTCTTCTCCTAATTGTGTTAGTAAAATACGCGGAAATGGCTCCGCTCCCTTCAGATTTTTCACGCCATTCCCTCATCGTCCCTCTCGGCGCCTGCGTAACTCCGCACGATAGCCTTATCGACCCGACACAGATGCCCGTGTCCCAAATTATCCAAGCCGATTGTCATTACCGTGCTCAAACATACTCGGCGGCCGATTCCATCGTCTTCCCTCGATAGACGATGAAGGAAGGCTAAATCTTCAAGGTCGCTTCCTCCATTACCGTGTATTTTACCCAAATTACTCATTTTCCTCTTGGGTTGCCTCCACTGCTGAAATCTCAAGACCAATATAAAAAGCCTGGGGGCTTGTGCCCATCTCGGGCTTGATAACCTGCACTGCATTCTTGGCCATTGCCTTTGAAATATCACTTCGAGGATCATTCAGGTCACCGAATATGATGGCTCCTGTGGGGCAGGCAAGCACGCAAGCAGGCTCGAGGCCGGCGTCTATTCTGTGGTGGCACCAATAGCATTTTTCGGCGATTTTTTTTGTGGGGTTGATATATCTAACCCCATATGGGCATGAAGCCATGCAGTACCGACAACCAATGCACCTGTGGGGATCAATGGTGACTATCCCATCCGGCCGCTTGATTCCCGCATTGACCGGACAGACCGTAACACAGATGGGATTGTCACAGTTGTTACACACGATCGGCAAGTAAAACTCCTTTGCATGCGGATAATTTCCTTTCTCGATCTTTTTGACCCAGCTTCTCCAGACTCCTAGCGGAACGTCGTTTTCACTCTTGCAGGCCACAGCACAGGCATTGCAGCCTATGCACTTCCTTAAATCGAACAGCATGGCCAATCGCTTTTTCTTAGTGCGTATTGTTTTTTGCATTTATTCTATATGTTTCTCGTCTTTCTCTTCTTGTTTTGTCTTAGGCAGCTCCTTTTCTTTTATTCTTATACTGTCCCACCAGGCCTTTATTCCTACCACGATTCCCTTCCTGGATTTATACCCTACAAAGCCGCATGCCCCAATAAGAAGAAGCATAACCAGGCCCCCACCTGTGTAATTGAGCCATACCCATCTTTGTGAATCGAGGTGTGTCGGTCCTATCAAAGAGTTTCCTTTTGAGCGAACATCGTGGCATCGAGAGCAGAATTCTTTGTAGGCACGTTTGGCACCATGAGCAGAATCCTCATAGTGACAGTTGATACATACTTTCATATCAAATCTTTCTCCGAGGTCCCCTTTGCGGTGTCCGGATATCTTTCCTAGAGAGGTCCCTTTCAAGATTCCCTTTACCATGACCTCGGGATGGCATATGCCACAAGTCTCTCCCACATTTTCCTCATGTACGGAAGATGATGGATCATCGTGGGGAAGGATGTGGTGCTTGGTATGGCAGTGGTAGCATAAGGGGAGTTCTTTGTTTTTACTGGGAGCGGGAAAAGTCAAATGGATGTTTTTCTGGTATTCCTCTGCTTCTTCAGGATGACAGCGGGCACAATCCACATCTATGAAGCCCTCCCTGAAATGAATATAGGGGTTGGCGTTGGTGTGGCAATCCACGCATGTCATTTTACTTTTACGGTGGATATCTTGAGACCATCCCTCTGGGTCCACGAAGATGGAGCGTGTCTTGCCCTCTTTTGTAATCTGAGAGATATTGGATTTCCCGTGACAGAAAAGGCAGTCTTGATCGGTAAAGTTTGAATCTTGAGCAAAAGAACGGCTAAAGAGAAGAATCAGGAGGATGAGTATGCATCTTATTAAATACATGCTTAAAAAATGGCCAATTTAAGCATTATTTTGCCAGCCCTGAAAATTCTTATAGATGCAGCTGCCGACGCCTTAAATTTTTGCCCGCAGTAACAATCCGTAGGACAGCACTTGGTAACATAATGCAGCCGCCATGTCAAGATTAAGGCTAAATCTTCAATGGTCGCTAGCGCTATTTCCCAAAACCTTT
>Ga0114920_10000678_pt1 | contig 14870 bp, 16 predicted proteins | sample ChitaG_FD_88683 | JGI IMG/M metagenome (GOLD analysis project Ga0114920, IMG submission 88683) | Deep subsurface microbial communities from South Pacific Ocean to uncover new lineages of life (NeLLi) - Chile_00310 metaG | ecosystem: Environmental > Aquatic > Marine > Oceanic > Sediment ... | reverse complement strand
GCGCACACCCGGCGGCATCGCGAATATCACCGTCGCGACCATTCCCGGGAAGACACCGATGCCGAAAAGCGCCAGGGCCGGAATGAGGTAGACGAAGGGCGGAGTTGTCTGCATAAAGTCCAGGACGGGACGAACCAGTCGACTGAAGCTTTCGTTGTAGGCAGCCAGAATCCCCAACGGGACACTCGCAACAGTGGCGGCCACGGTGGTGATGATGACCAGCGCCAACGTCTGCATGGCATGTTCCCAGAAGCCCATGGACACGATGAGCGCGGTGCTCAACAACGCGTAGATCGCGAACTTCCAACCCCGCAGCCACAAACCGAGCAGCGTCAACAACCCGACCATGGCCAGGGACGGGAGGTAAAGAAGTGCAGAGGAGAGCCCCTCGTACATCGACGTGCCCAGTGAACTCAGAGATTCGAAGAACGGCAGAAAGTTGTCGTAAAGCCAGTCGACGAACCACTCGACGGCCTCACCCATAGGAACCTTGGGAAGGACGTCGCCTTGCGCGCTCATCAGTTCAGACACGGTTTGCCTCCTCAGCGTCGTAGTGAGAATCGGAATTGCGCCCGCCGAGCGCGGCCAGCAACCTCGTACGCCGAACAACGCCGACCAGTCGCTCATCGTCGTCCACGACCGCAATGGGAAGCAGGCTCTGTGCGGCGGGTACCAGCAGCTCGGCGATGAAGGCGTCGGCTTTCGTTTGGCGGATGTCGGCGCGTACCAGGCTTTCGATGGTCTCGTCCCCGCGCGTTGCGGCGGCCGCGACCTCATCGTCGAGGACGGCACCGGCCAGACGCTGCTGGGCGTCGGTCACGAACGCGACGGTGAGCCGGTGATCGCGCATGGTTTGCAGCGTCTCGCCGGGGTCGGATCGCGCGTCGACCGTGGCCCGCGGCTTCTCCTTGATCATGTCCGCCGTCAGCACTCGGCTGCGATCCACGTCGGCCATGAATTGCGCAACGTAGTCGTTGGCAGGAGCGTTGAGGATCTCTTCGGCGGTTCCGATCTGCACAGCCCTGCCGGCCTGCAGGATGGCGATCCGGTCGCCCAGCTTCATCGCCTCGTTCAAGTCGTGGGTGATGAACACGATCGTCTTTTCGAGGGAACGCTGCAAGTCGATCAGCTGGTCCTGCATTTCCCGGCGGATCAGGGGATCAAGCGCGGAGAACGCCTCGTCCATCAGCAGGATGTCGGTCTCGGCAGCCAGGGCGCGAGCCAAGCCAACACGCTGACGCATGCCCCCGGAGAGCTGAACCGGCAAACTCTTCTCCCAGCCGGAGAGGCCGACCATCTCCAATGCCCGCCGCGCCTTTTCGAACCTTTCCTCCTTGGCGATCTTTCGGACCTCAAGTGCGTAGGCGGCGTTATCCAGGACGCTGCGGTGCGGGAACAGGGCGAATTGCTGGAATACCATACTCACCCGTTGTCGCCGGAGCCCTCGCAGCTGCTTGTCGCCGAGGGCGGTCAGTTCCCGGTCCTCCAGGAAGACCTTCCCGGAGGTCGGCTGCAGGAGCCCGTTGAGCATCCTGATAAGTGTCGACTTGCCCGAACCCGACAGGCCCATCACCACGAAGATCTCGCCGGCATTAACCTCGAAACTCACATCGGTGACCGCCGGGGTGACCTTCAGCTCCTCGCAGACTGTCGCCTGATCCTCGCCAGCTTCCAGTCGCCGAACGGCTTCATCGGATCGACGTCCGAAGACCTTGTACAGTTTTTCCGCTCGTAATGTTTTTCCGCTCGTAATGTGGGCAAGCTCCCTCACAAATCGTTGGCTTATCGGCCTGACCGCGCTGGGCATCACCATAGTTCCGTCGATCTCCGCCGCCGCGGTCCGGGCCTGGCCGGCGTGGACTTGGCCGGGCAGGCCGGCCACTGCTTTGCCCAAGGTCGTGGTTGTCCGCGCCGTCATAACCCCCTGAGTGGCAGGACCTTCCGGTGAGCTACGTAGGCGCCGCGCCAGGTGAGCAGTTACCGTCGAGGTCATGCGAAGTGTCGTCATTGTCATAGGCGTGCTCGTCGCGCTTGCCGGTTTACTTTTCACGCTGCAAGGGTTTGGCGCGGTGTCCGGCAGCCCGATGAGTAACACGGCCACTTGGTCTGTCCTTGGACCGATTGTCGTGCTCATCGGCATCGCCATCTCGGTCGCCGCCTGGCGCCGCGGCCGTCAGCGGTGAACGATCCGGTTTAGGGGCCGAGTTTCACCGCTATGTCATGCAGGAGGTGCATATCGTAGGGGCGGCGAAACGTACCTCCGTGTAGGCGAGATGACGGCCGGCCGGATTCGATGGAGAGAGCGTGATGACCAACGACACTTCGGCGCAGCGCATGACCGGCGCGGCCCGGTCGTGGCTCGACAGCCTCACCGACGACCAGCGCCTCCAAGGGCTTTCGCCGTGACCCTCCGACGATGAGCGCCACCGGTGGTACTACACCCCTACCGATCATGGAGGCCTGCCGCTCTCCCACATGAGCCCAGCCCAGCAGAGCCGCGCGATGCAGCTTCTCGCCACGGGCCTGTCCAAACCCGGCTACGTCACCGCAACCGCGATCATGGCCCTCGAGAATGTCCTCGACCATGTGGAGAACTGGCATGTCGACTTCGGTCGCGAACGTGGGCGCGATCCTCAGCTGTATTGGCTCAAAGTTTTCGGCGAACCCGACCTGTAGGGCCCTTGGTCCTGGCGTTTCGGCGGGCACCACGTGTCCATCCAGCACCTCGTACTCGGCAGCGATGTCCAATCCAGCTCACCGTGTTTCCTCGGTGCGGATCCGGCCGAATCGCCCTTGCTCGGCGGGCACCTACTGCGACCATTAGGGGCGGCCGAGGATCTCGCACGTGAACTCGTCGACTCCCTGGACGAGGAACAGACCCTTGACGCGCTGATCTGTTCGGTCGCCCCGGTCGACATTGTCGGTGGCAATCGTCCGCGTGTCAGCGATGGCGATATTCCGATGCCTCTGCCCGACGTCTGGCGTGGTCATTTCACCGAGCCTCGATTGCGTGACCTGGTGCACGCTATACAACAGACCGCCGAAGCAAAGGCCGGCGTACGACCCGAACATCACCGCGCTGTCCGACTGACTGACACCCCTCGAGGTATTCCGGCGACGGCCTTGACGGTCGGCCAGCGTGAGCTGCTACGGGCAGTTCTCGACATCTTCATCGGTAGAATCCCTGAGGAGCTTGCTGAGCGGGAAGCCGAGAAGTTCGCCGGTGACAAACTGAGCGCGGTCCACTTTGCGTGGGCTGGAGGCGTCGAGCGCGGGCAACCGCACTACTACCGACTGCAAGGACCGCGACTTCTCGCCGAATACGACAACACCCAGAGCGACGTCAACCACATCCACACGGTGTGGCGCGATCCCACCGGCGACTTCGGCTACGACGTCCTGGCTCGTCACCGCGCCACCTTTCATGCCCCGGCCCGACCGGTGTAGCTTGCGCTCGGCAAGGGAGCTCGCGAATGCGCCCGCTCGACATTTTGGCTTCGCAGGTCGATGCCGCCGTGCCCGCGGTCAGTACGTACGCGTGGACCAACCGAATTCCAAAACGTGGCCTGGCCGTGCATGTTTCGTTACCACAATCCAAAAAGTGGCCTGGCCGTGCATGTTTCGTTACCGACTCCACAGGTTGGGCTAAGGCCGTCATTGGGCGGAGCACAGCGTATCTCAGCAATATGGAGCGAAGTAGCCCGCGAACAGATTGAGGTGATCCAAATGCTCGTTACGTACCTGTGCGGCGCGCTCATTGTTGCACTGGCAGTGATCAGCGGCGCCATCCCGTTTTCCGATCCAAGCACAGAAGGAAGGCCTCTTACTCGCGTAGCGTTCGCCGTCCTAGCCGGTGCGCTTTGGCCGGTCGTCGCTGGTATGGCGCTGTTGTCGCTAGTCATTGTGCCGCTGTTGGTCTGAGGGACGCAGATGAGTGCGGCCCTATATTTGTCGTTCACGGTCTCGAACAGGACGCTATGTTGTTGGAGAGAATCGAGGGCGGTTTCGCCTTCCGCTTCCCCCACGGCTCACCGGCGCAACCTGGGGTACGGCGTGTCCTACTGCGGATGCGACGCGGTTCATGAAATGGCGAACTCCACTGTGAGACACAGTATCCATGCCCATAGAGGCCGCCGGGCTCGCCAAGGTTGATGCCGCCGAACCGCCACGCAAAGAACCGAGTTCGGTCTTGCTACCCTATTTTCATGCCGCGAAAATTTAGCGACGAACAAATTCGAAAGTATCTCGATAGCCGCCCAGGCTGGGCGATGCTGAGCACCATCGATAGCGACGGGTTCCCGCACACCGTACCCCTTGGATACTTTCGCCTTGGCCGCGACATCATCATGGGCGTGCGGGAGGGGACACGCAAAGTTGCCAACGTCGATGGCAACCCGAACGTGAGTATCTTGCTCGAAGACGGCTCCACGATGGCGGATATCCGGGGAGTGATGTTCCAGGGTCACGCACGCATCATTCGCGAACAAAGCGAAGCACTTCAGCTCGCAAGGGAAGGCGCCCGCGCCCGAGGGGTGCCGGAGTCCGAGTGGCCCACCGCGCCGAGACCGGGCGCCGCCTACATCCGCATGACGCCCCTTAAAACCGTGTCGTGGGATTACGCAAGTTCACCGCCGGATGAGGCTTAGCGTCAAAACACAGAACGCTGAACCGGCCACATTGTCGATTCCGTGGCTTCGATGGGCTCCCACGCATCAAACGGCCCGAACTGCAGTAGCTTGGCCGAATGACACTGCACAAGATCATTATTCCATCCGCCACTGCTGTCTTGCTGGTGGTGTCCACTGCCGCTTGTAGTCAAGACTCGGCGACGTCGTCGACTTCGCCGGCACCGTCGAGCGCATCCTCAATAGACCCCTCGACCAGTCCCAGTCCCAGTCCCAGTCCCAGTCCCAGTCCCAGTCCCAGTCCCCGAGCATCCGTTGATTCAGCATCGTCGACCAGCTTTGCTGACGGCAGCTACGAGGTCGGTACCGCAGTCGTTGCCGGCCAGTACAAGATGGCTGCAGCTCAGTCGAAGCCTTGCACGCTAACGATCAAAACAGTTAGTGAGGACATCGATTTGAGTGGTGATCTTGGTGGAACCGCCGATGTCACCACGGACACTATCGAAAGTGGCAAGCCGACTACGTACACGGTCAACAGTGGGCGTGCTTCGTTTACTTTCGAGGATGGGGACGAGGTGACCTCGACGGGTTGTGGAACCTGGCAGAAGGTCTAGCCCTGGCGTGTCCCCCGTGAACGAGTCTGGGTGGCAGCGGAGTCCTGTGGTCCGAGTGGGGTCGGGGAGGACCATGAACGTGACACGGCCGAACTTGGGCTAGGCCAGCTCCCTTAGCGCGTCGGCGAGTGCGTCGTAGGCATCGCCGCGCCGATCGACTGACATCGCCCTGTCAGGGATGATCACTTCATCCACGCCCGCCTCGCGCCAGCGTGCCACGGCTTCGACGATGTGAGCCGGCTTGCCGTAAATCACCGGCAGCGGCGACTTCTCCGCAACCGCCGCCGCCTGGCGTTCGCCCGCTGCTGAATTGGTGACGATGATCAGCGCTTGAGTGGACCGCACAATCGTCGAGGGGTCGCGGTCGACCTCTTCGCACGCGGCATCCAACTTATCGGCGGTCTCCCGGAAGCTATCCGGGGCCGACCAGCAATTCCACTCATCGGCGTATCGGGCGACCAGACGCAACATTCGCGGGCCAGTCCCGCCGATCAGCAATGGCAATGGCGACTGCAGCGGCTTCGGATCACACGGTGCGTCGTCGAGCCGGTAGTACTTGCCACCGAACGTGGTTCGCGGCTGATTGAGCAGACCACGGATAACAGTCAGACCCTCGGCGAACCGGCTCACCCGCTCACCAGGCCGGCCTAACTCGAGTCCGTAGTGTTCATGCTCATTGACCTGCCAGCCTGCGCCCAATCCGAGGGTGAGCCTGCCGTCGCTGATGTGGTCGACGGTGGCTGCCCAGTTGGCCAGCACCGCCGGATGTCGGTAAGTCATCGACAGCACTAGCGGAGCCAACCGAACCCGAGTCGTGGACCCCGCTAACGCGGCGAGCACCCCGGTGGCCTCCAGCATTCCCGTCTCGCCTTCCAGAAGATAATCGCGGGGCATGAAGTGATCGAACATGTACACGCAATGCCAGAAGCCGGCGTCCGCCTGTCGGGCGAGGTCGACAAGATCCTGCCAGGGTTGCGCAGCGCCAGGCCACACCGAGAATCGCATCCCCCCAGCTTACTTAAGTGTGGCACGGTAGCCTTGGTCCACTTCCATGGTTGAACGGCGTCGAATCCTTTCGGTGAGTAGTTACGCCGGGGCAGATCATGAGATGGTCGTTGAGGAGATGCGCTCAACGAGAGGTCCCAAAGGATGACGTCCATATCAGACGCCAGTGGCGGCGGGCGGGGCTTCCCGACTGCGCCAACCATTCTCAGCGAGCAAGAACAGCAAGCCGTTTGGTTTCTAGGCGCCCTAGTGCGCGTACGTACGCACGGCTCGACCACCGGGGGCGCCCTCGCCGTCCTTGAGCACAGTGGCGAGCGAGGCTACTCGAGCCCGCTGCACCGACACCGCGACGACGAGGAGACATTCATCGTGCTCGATGGAGAACTGCGCGTGGAGGTCGACGGGGTGACGCAATCGGCCGGGGCGGGAGCCGCCGCGATGCTGCCCCGCGGTCTGGCCCACTCGTTTGTCGTTACTAGCAAGGAAGCGCGCTTCCTGACCATCCATACTCTTGCAGGTTTCGAGGCGTTCGCGGTCCGAGCCGGAGAGCCCGCAGCATCTTTCGATGCCCCCCCCGGATGTGCCCCCGCCAGACCCGGGGCAGCTCGCTGCGATGGCCGCCGTCTACGGCATCGAAATCCCGGGTCCACCGCCGACGCCATGAGCCGGGCATGCGTGGCGGATGGTCGGCGCAAAGCATCGCCACCCACACGATCACCTACCTTGGGGCAAGCCGAACTCGCCTGCTAATCAACGTCATTCGCCGCCAACATACGGCGATTGAATCGCGCCGAGCTCACGATAGAAGGTTAGTGCGTGCTCGGCCACCACATCGGCACGCTCCTCGTACACCAACAGCGACGCGCCTGGCACGGCCTTGAAGCCGCGACAATCCGAGAGCTGCGTCGCCATCGGTCGCGCTTGCTCGATCGGAAAGGTCGGGTCGTCCTCGCCCCACACAAACAGCACTGGGACATTGAGCCGGGTGTGGCCGGCAGCAAGGCCATCCACGATCCCCCAGTCGATGCCCCATAAGTAGCGGATGATTCCTTCGATGCGCTCCCGCGAGCGCAACAGGGGCTCGATGATCCGCGCGCGAAAGTCGCCGTCCAGCAAGGACTTGTCGGTGAAGCATCCTCCGAAGCCGAGCGCGCTGCGGATGAAGGTGCGCGAACGGAGCATCTGCTGAAACAACCACATTCCCCCCGGCAGCTTCGTGGCCGTCTGGAACATCTCGATGTAAGGGGGTCGGTGCCCCGGGATCTCAGTGTTGGTCAGCACCAGACTTGCGATGCGGGACCCCGATTGAAGCGCCGCCAGCCGGGCGATCGTTGCTCCGGTGTTCTGCGCCACCACGTGCACTGTCGGGTCATCAAGCGCGTCGAGGAACGCGTTGAGCCGTCGGGCCTGCCCGCGAAAGTTGTAGTCCGTATCGCCGTTCGTGCGCGTCAGCCCCGTGCCTGCCTGATCAAATATGACGCAGGTGAAGTGCTCCGAGAGTTTCGGAACGAGCTTCACCCACGTCGCCGACGACAACGGCCAGCCGTGCACGAACACCAGCGTCGGTCCGGATCCAACACGCCAGTAAGCTATCTCGGCGTCGCCGACATCCTGGTACTGCGGTTGCCCTTCGAAGATGGTCACGTGAGCAAAGGACCGCCATGCGCGCGATCCGCATCGGGCAGCCATCGCCGCAGAACCATGTGTACCAGGATAAGCATTGAGGAGTCGTGAGATGTTGTCAAGGCTGCTTTCGCCAAACGCACGTTCAGATAGAAGCCCCGGTGGCGGCCTTGTTCGTTTGGGCCAGACAGCCCATTGCGCTCGCGTTGTCTTCGGTTTCCAGGTCATACCTGATAACCCAACCGCGTCGCGCGCCTTCGTGAATCTGCATTCGTTGCGACTTTGGCGGGGCGGGTTCCGCGCAACCATCTGGGGTGCGGGTGCAGGGGAAGACCGTCGGCCGCGCCGGTCGAGCTCTCGGTGTCGCTGACTTCGTTTGGCGTGGGTGGTATTTCGATCCGTTGCTATATAGGGGCGGCGGTATCCGCTCCACCTATCAGTGCGTCCTGGATGTCCGGCAGGACCCTTTGCCATGCCGTAGCGCCTGCTCGACGTAGCCGCAGTCCTTACTCGCGCGGGTGTCGTGCGCGGCCGGCCAAATCAGCATCGACGCTGCCTAACAACAGTCCGCTGAAGGCACACGGAGAAGGAGCGGTGGATCTGGCCCCCTAGAAGTTGCCGGCAGCTTCGCTGCCGGTCTGTTCGTGTTCCTCGCCGACACGGGCAGCGGTGATGAAGGACATCAAGAGCGGGCGAGGTTGGTCGTGGTCTGTGGGCTTGTGTCGGCCCAGCCGTAGTTGCTCCTGCCGGCTGTCTAGGGATTGTGTTGTCCAACCGTGCGAGTCGAACCACGTGGCGCAATCGATCGGGCCGTCCTCATCGACGTACCAGAGCCGGGACGGATCGAACGTCTCGTCTTCGCCGGGTTGTGCGCTTGTGCTCGCGGCGCGGAGTGTGGGGCTTTTCTGCTGGGCCCCTGGCGGCTGCTCGTGAACGAGCAAGCCGCTCGGTTTGATTGCCACCTCGACAGCGACCTGGCTGCCTGGTGCGGTGAGCTCGTGGACATGGCCGAACAGCGCCTCTTGGTCGTTGGCCTGTAGGTACGGCAGCAATCCTTCAGCCAGCCAGGCCGTGGGCTGGGCGGGATCAAACCCAGCGCTGCGTAACGCGGGGGGCCAATCGTGGCGCAAATCGATTCCCACTTCACGGCGAATCGCGCCCGGTGTGGCGCCATTAGCGTTCAGCGTGCTGGTCTTGTAGTCCAGGACCGCCGGCAAGTCGATTTCGTAGATCACAGTGTCAGAGGACCAGTTCAGACGGTAGGCGCGTGCGTCAAGTCCGGCAGCTAGGATGACATATTGGCCGATCCCGGCGCGGGCAGCTGAGCCGAAAACGCATCGAAGAAATGCGTCCGCACCGCCATATAATCGACCAACGCTTGACGGTTCACCAGCGTGTTGTCGGCTTCAGTGCCATCGGGTTCGGTCCACCACGATGCCACCTGCGCTCGCACCTGCGCCAACTCGGGGGATGCCACTAGCTGCTCGGCGAACTGGTCCTTGACAAGCGGATTGGCACTGTTGGTTTCGGCCGCACGAGCCATCGCCACCATCACCGCCGTGGCGCCCACGCTGGTCGCGATGTCCCACGTGTCGTCGTCTATGCGCCCCACGCTGTCCTCCCGATCTCGGAGTCGGATTCGGCACCGCTGTTGTGCTGCATCTATTCTGCTTCGCCAGGATCGGCCTGTACGTTCTCGGCGGTTGGCTGTTCGTACTCCACCAGAGCGCGTCGCAGAACCTTGCCCGTGGCGTTGCGGGGTAGCTCATCGATGAACACGACGTCGCGGGGCACCTTGTAGCGGGCCAGATTGCTCTTGACAAAGAGCTTGATCTCCTCGGCGTCCGGTTCGGCGCCGGGTTGAGCCACGACGAACGCCCGCAACCGCTGCCCGAATTCGGTGTCAACGACACCTACCGTGGCCACGTCTAAGATATCGGCACGTTGCGCGAGCAGGTTCTCCACCTCCTGCGGGAAGACGTTCTCCCCGCCCGAGACGATCATGTCGTCGTCGCGCCCATCGACAAACAACAACCCGTCTTCGTCGAAGTGGCCCATGTCGCCGCTAGACATGTAGCCGTCGATAATCTGCTTGTTCCGGCCGTCGGTGTAACCCTCGAAGGGCGACCCGCTGCGAATGAAGATCCGCCCGCGTTTGTTGGCGCCGCAGACCCGCTGGTCGTTCTCGTCGAACAGCACCACTTCGCAGGTCACCGGCGACCGTCCGGCCGTGCCGGGAGCTCTCCGTAATTCGTCTGGGGTGGCCACAGTGGCCACGGCGCACTCGGTGGAGCCGTACAAGTTGTATAGAACGTCGCCAAACGTGTCCTGGATGCGATCGGACAGCTCCGGCCTTAGCGCGGACCCTGCCAGCATGATCGTATCCAGCGATGACGTGTTGTATTTGGCAATGACATCGGGGCTTAGCTCGACCATGCGGTGCAGCATGGTCGGAACTGCCACGAGCATGTCGGCGCGGTGATCGGCGATCAGTTTCAAAGCGCCTTCAGGGTTGAACCGTCGAGTGGTGACGATCTTGTTGCCCAGCGCGGCACCAAGCATGTAGCTTCCCAGGCCGGTGCTGTGGAAGATCGGCGACACGATGACCATCGTGCCTTTGCGGGGAAACGGGATCCGGTCGACCATTTGCGCCGTGGCGAGCGGGGAAGTCGTGGCCCGGGACGCCCCCTTGGGCAGGCCGGTTGTGCCGCTGGTGAGGATGACGAACCCGCCGGGCCTGGTCGGTGCCGGCAGCGGCTCGGTCGAATTCGCGGCGATGAGATCGTCGATCGTTTGCGCAACGGGCGAGCATTCGGTGCCGTTGTCCAACCACGTCAGCACACGCGGCAGGTCGGCCGGTAGCGCGTCGAGGAGACCGAAAAACTCGGAGTCGTGGAGAACGATCTCAACGTTCTCCCGTTCACACACCTGCGCGAACTGAGGCTTTGCGAATCCGGTGTTCATGAGCACCAGCCGCGCACCTAGCTTGCCGCATGCGGCCATGGCGATGATGAGACCGTGGTGGTCGCGGCAGAGCAAAGCTACCACCGAGCCTTCGTGGATGCCGAACCCTTTGAGTCCCCGCGCTAACCGAGTGGAATCGTCGTCGACATCCTGATAGGTCCGGGTGCCGCGCTCATCGACGATCGCCGGAAGCGACCCGAATTTACGAGCCCCGTGCATCGCCATCGCCGCCTGCGGCCCGTACACGCCGGCGGCCTTCGCGACAGCCAGCGTGGCGCCCAGATCGCTGAGGTCAATAATTCCGGTCTGCCGCAAGCGGTTCAGCGCGCCAGCCACCTCGCCGATAGCGGTCAGCTTCTGCCGAAATCCGCTCCACACATCAGCCATCGGATTGCCTCCTCATGTCGGGGTTAATTCATACATTCGTTGAGCCACGCAACCCATTCGAAGGCCCCCAAGCCAACCACCAGGTGGCGCCTTGGCGGTACCGACAGTCTCGCATCTCGGCGGATTTCGTCCAAAACTCTCACGTCGTTCGGGGTCTATCCGGATTTCGATGTCAACGGCGGTTTCCCTAGCCGCTCGCTGACGAGGAATCGAGCGAAGGTCCGGCGCGCGAGGGGACCGGAAACCATGAGCGGCGAGCCACACTTAGTGGCCGCGCTAGCATGACGGTCGGCATACATTTCCTTCGAGCGCGAAAAGGGAACGTTGATGGCGCACAAGGAAATCGGGCGAGACATCGATCCGTACCTGACGACCACCGATTATCTGGATGCCAACCATCCGCTCGTTCGTTCGACGGCGGACACCCTCACCCGAGGGACAACCGGGGATGTCGAGCGGGTCGGGCGCATTTATCACTACGTGCGTGACCTGCCCTACGACATCCTCGCGTCCTTCCGATATCTCGCGGAAGGAAAGCGCTCCGCCAGCGACGTTATCGAGCACGGGGTCGCATTCTGCATGGGCAAGGCGAGCTCGTTCGTCGCATTATCCCGGGCAGCGGGTGTCCCTGCCCGCGTTGCCTTCCAGACGCTGGCTTCCCCCGACAAGGAATTCCTCTCACCGCAGGTGCGCGGTTTATGGGGAGGCAAGACGGGGAGGCCGTTGCCCGGGCACTCGGTTGGCGAGGCCTACCTGAACGGGCGATGGGCCGTGCCGGCGTGCCAGCGGCCTCCGACTCGGATTCTGACCCGCGGATCGGACTGAATGTTGCGGACGTACTGCGATCTCTCACCGAACTCCGATACGAGCCAGAATCGGTTGCTGTCCAACTGGCCGCCAATCGGTGTACGGCCATGCGGCGGCCTGGTGTTCGTTGGTAAATCATCGCCACGTCGCCGTGGCCCTACAGCGGCGGCTGTAGGTTCTCACGTTCAGCTGCCTAGCGGACCGCCCGAACTTGCGGGTGTTATCGGTACCTCGTCAGGGCGGTCTGATCAGATCACTCCGGGTATCAGGGCTTTGCGCTCGGCGGGGTAACCCGGGAACGTCTCGCGGTACCACTTGTGAGTGGCGAACGCCCGCGGGACCAGATTGCCTGCCGTGATCAGGAAAATGGCAACCCCCGCGAGCGACCAGGTCAACAAGGCGAACCCGGCCCACGCGATCAGCTCGCCCAGGTACGCCGGGCTGGTGACGAACCGGAACCCGCCCCCGTACGGGATCTTGTACTCGGTGCTGCCCGGGTTCTTCTTGTCGCGCAGATTGCGCACGATCGACTCCGAACAGACCAGCAGGATGAATCCACCGAGGTAGATGATCACCCCGAGGAGAAACCGCGGATCGGTCAGCCAATCGGTGCCGTACTGATGCTTGTAGTCATGGCTGAAGAACGAGCCATTGAGGTAACCGTGCATCGCGGTGATCACCATTCCAGCAGCGAGCACCGAGATGTTGAAGCTGCTGCGTTTGCCCGGCACCTGCCTGATCGACAGCGGGAAGAACCAACCCCGGTTGCCGTAGTGCAGCAGCCAGATGGCCGCAAGGACCAGCGGCGTGGCGTCGAATCGAAACGGCCCGGTGAAGTAGAAGAGTGCGAACACCACGGTTGCGGGGATCTCCATGAGCCACCAGCCGAGCTTCGGGTTGAGATTCACCCCGCGCGCCGTGGACCCGAATCGGCCGTAAGGACTCTGCACGAACAAGCCGCCGACGATCACCAACGCTGCGATAACCAGGGCGATCGTCAAGACAGTGTCATAGGTTGTGTTGCCGGTGTACCAGTTCATCAAGCTCCTTCCGAGAGCGCCTGGCGTGGTGAGCATGTTGAGCAATTAGGCCCGTCGACAACACTGCCCAGGGCGACAACACTAACAACGCGAGTCTGGCGCCCTTGCGAAAGGTGAAGGAGGCGACGAAGCGAGCGTGGCGCGGTTCGTCGCCGACCAGAGGGCCAACTACCGCATGCCACACACGGTCACTTGCGCGGTGCTGAGCATCTCGCCGGCCTGGTTTTACAAGTGGATCACCCGTGCGCAGAGCCCCTCGGCGTCAACGGGTTTGCACACCACCCGTGATCGGCGCCGCGGCACCGTCGACCGAGCAGTGGCGGTGGCATTCGACAAGGCCAAGGGTCTGCATGGTTCACCGCGGTTACATGCTGACCTGCGGGCTGAAGGGTGGACGGTCACTGAGAAGACCGTCGCGGAGTCGATACGCCGCCAGGAGTTGGTGGCCCGGCGGATCAAACGGCGCAACGGGTTGACCCGCCAGGACAAGACCGCCCCGAAGTTTCCTGATCTGCTCAACCGCAACTTCACCGCCGATCGGTCCAACGCCAAGTGGGTGGGTGATATCACCGAGGTCCCGACCGCTGGCAGCAAGCTCTATTTGGCGACCGTGGTCGACCTGTTCAGTCGCCGGCTGCTGGGTGCGGCCACCAGCGCCCATCCCGACGCGGAGTTGGCCTGTGCGGCGATCCGGATGGCTGTGGCCACCCGTGGCGGTGACCAGACCATATGGTGCGATGACGAATCGCAGCGGGTCATCTTCCACACCGACCGCGGATCGACCTATACCGCAAACACGTTCATCGCACTGTGCCGCAAGCTGGGGATCCGCCAATCGATGGGCCGGGTGGGGTCGTGTTTCGACAATGCCGTCGCCGAAGCGTTTTTCTCGTCGCTGGAATGGGAAGTGCTCTCGCGCAATAGGTTCGAATCACCCCGTCAGGCGCAGGCTGTTGTGCTTGACTGGTGCTACGGGTTCTACAACCACGACCGCCGGCACAGCACCATCGGCATGGTCAGCCACATCAACTACGAGAACACAGCGGCCCCAACCGGGAAGCCGCATAGAGGAATCCTCCACGATTCGGGGGGACCCACAAGAGCCCGTTTCTAAAGCGTGAGCTAATGAGCGCACTGTCCAATAGGCGTCGCCTTCGGTGCAGCGGACTTCGTGGCCACTGTCGCGGCTCCCAGCACTCGGGCGACAATCAAGATGATCAACCCGCGCCGCGCGTCGGAAAATTCCCCACCAATCCCGCGGCGGCGACTACGGTCACGGGTGTGACCGCCGAAACTCCTGAGATCGACGTTCGGCAGTGGCGTGACAAGAAGCGCTACCTCTGGCTGATGGGCCTGATCGTGCCGACGGGGTTCTTCATGATGATGCCGTTGGTGTGGGCGTTCGGCCTGGCGGGTTGGCACGCGGCCGCGCAGGCGCCGTTCTGGATCGGTCCGATCCTGCTTTACCTTTTGCTGCCCGCACTGGATCTGCGGTACGGCCCTGACGGTCAGAACCCACCCGATGCGGTGATGGAGCGGCTGGAGAACGACAGGTACTACCGCTACTGCACCTATATCTTCATCCCGTTCCAGTACGCCAGCGTGATCTTCGGGGCCTACCTTTTCACCACGTCAAACCTCGGCGCGCCCGGATTCGACGGGTCGTTGGGGTGGCCGGCGAAGATCGGGTTGGCGTTGTCGGTGGGCGTGCTGGGCGGAGTGGGCATCAACACCGCCCACGAGATGGGCCATAAGAAAGAGGCCCTGGAACGCTGGCTTGCCAAGATCGCGCTGGCCCAGACCGG
>Ga0114920_10000677_pt1 | contig 14906 bp, 15 predicted proteins | sample ChitaG_FD_88683 | JGI IMG/M metagenome (GOLD analysis project Ga0114920, IMG submission 88683) | Deep subsurface microbial communities from South Pacific Ocean to uncover new lineages of life (NeLLi) - Chile_00310 metaG | ecosystem: Environmental > Aquatic > Marine > Oceanic > Sediment ... | reverse complement strand
TTTCATAAGAGGACATTAAAAATTTTTAAAGACATTAAGTTTAAGGATTACGCCTTTACTACTGAGTTACTCTTTAAAGCCTCGTTATTAAAATTTAAAATAAAGGAATGTCCTATCCATTTAATGGATCGGGAGCATGGATCATCAAAGATAGTGCTCTCAGAATTGGTATTGAGTCTAATATTATGCATAGCGTATTATACGGTTAAAAGACTCAATAGTCCTTACTATAACAAGTGGATGATGAAGCGATTCTATTTTGTTAGAAAACTCCCAATGTATAGCAAGCAAAAAAGCATCGAAACTGTAAGCCCAAATTTCGAACCCATAATTTTTATTCCCTAATTTATTTATATATTTAAATACTTCGCTGTTCTTTAGTGTAATTATCAATTCAATAAATTTAAATTAAATATACCACATATTCTTATTAACTTACTTATACGTAATTAACTATTCTTAAAGAAGGGAGCTTTGAATTTGAAAACTCTTACTTTTAAAAAAAATTCCAGCTCTCTTATGGAAACGCTCAATGTTAACCATTTTAAGACGGATAACGATTTTCAGGAATTATATCAATATCTTAAAGAACAAAAAAGCATTGATGATGATTCGTTCCTTATATCTATAATTCTGCCAGTATATAATGAAGAGAAGACGATTTTGAAGCTAATTCGATCCCTTCCAATACATAAATCAATAGAAATCATTATGGTGGATGACCATTCGACAGATCATAGTCTAGAAGAGATTAGAAAGGCTAAATATGACGGAAAAATCCACATTATTGAGCATAAGTTTAATTGTGGCTATGGAGCAGCGTTATTAACAGGAATTCGTCATAGTAAGGGGAAAATATTTATTACAATGGACTCAGATGGACAACATCAAGCAACTGATGTATATAATTTAGTCAAACCCATTTTAGATGGGCAAGCAGATATTACAATAGGATCTAGATACAAGGGAACGTATAACTATAAGCTACCGTTGTCAACTAGGATTGGAGAAGCAGTATTAGAAGTGGTAATACGATTTTTCTTTGGTCAAAAAGTTAAAAATAATCAGGGAGGTTTTCGAGCGTTTCATAGAAAGACCATCAAGATGTTTGAAGATACCCAATTTCATGGATATGCCTTTACTACTGAGTTAATTTTATCTGCAGTATTACAGAATTACAGAATTACAGAATGCCCGATTTCCTTACTAGGTCGAGAGCATGGCGCTTCCTATATTATATTAAATAAATTATTTATTTCACTGATGTTATGCGTTGGGTTATATATTCTTAAAAATACTAAACGCTTACTTTCAAGAAGATAATTATAATTTCCTTGGATAATAATGAATAACATATTGATGATAAATTAAATTTTTTTTAATTAATTAAGTGAAAAATGGTTATTAAGATGATGGAAGCTATTCCAATAACAATGTCTGATGGGTTTGGGTTCCTTATAAATTATTCCGATATTTCGGGTAAGAAGTAATAAATTTATTAAATTATTAAGAATATCCTTTTTATAGACATGGAAATTATTAGAGACAAGCTCGTTTTGATTATTGGGGGTACTGGTTCAATAGGTGAAACTTTAGTTTCAACACTTTTAGAGAATTCTTTTCCAAAGCAAATTAGGATTTATAGTCGAGATGAGACAAAACAATTCTTTTTACAAAAAAAGCTAGAGAGATATAGAGAAAAACTTAGATTTTTCTTAGGAGATATTAGAGATAAAGAGAGACTAAATAGAGCTATGCAAGATGTAGATATCGTTTTTCATTTAGCAGCATTAAAACATGTTGTAGCATGTGAATATAATCCTTTCGAAGCAATAAAAACTAATGTTTTAGGAATTCAGAACTTAATTGAAGTGTGTATTGAGAATAATATTGAAAAAGTTATATTTACTAGTACTGATAAAGCTGCTACACCCTGCAATACCATGGGAGTCACTAAATTATTAGGTGAAAAATTGATGACGGCAGCTAATTTCTACAAAGGTTCTTCTAAAACAGTCTTTTACTCAGTAAGATTTGGGAATGTATTAGGATCAAGAGGTTCAATTATTCCGTTAGTTGAAGATCAAATCAAAAATGAACATCCGATTACCTTGACACATAAAGATATGACTCGTTATATTATGAGTATAAATAAAGCAATTAATTTAATTATAGAAACTCTGAAAATCGCTCAAGGGGGAGAAGTTTTTGTTCTTAAAATGGACTGTATTAAAATTGTTGACTTACTGGATGTTTTAATCAACCACTTCACTAAAACATACAATAAATCATCAGCAAAAATCCAAATTAAAGAAATAGGTTTATTCTCTGGAGAAAAAATGTATGAAGAATTATTTTCAATCGAGGAATCTTATAGAACATTTGAAATAGAGGATATTTTTATTATATTTCCACAGATAACCGAACTATTTGAAAATATTGATTTGTCGAAATATAAAGACATAAAGAAATTTGATATTAAAAAAGCCTTTAATTCTAAAGATGCTCAATTTTTATCAAAAGAAGAAATTTTAGATTTTTTAATGGATAGTAATGTAATTTAACAAATCTCGGGGATAGGTGGTATGGTCTTTTTAGTTACTGGAGGAGCGGGTTTCATTGGACGCTGGGTTGTTAAGAAACTACTAACTAATTACGTTGAAGTAGTCGTTATTGATAATTTAAGTAATGGAAGAAAGGAGAATTTAGCGGAGTTTACGGACGATCCATTGTTTAAAGAATTTATAATTGGAGATATAACAGATAAAGAATTAGTTGAGAAAATTTTTGCAGCAAATAAATTTTCTACATGTATACATCTTGCTGCTCAAATTAATGTACAAGAAAGCATAGATCATCCAGAAAAAGCATTCAAAACTAATGTTTTGGGTACATATAATATATTAGAAGCCGCTCTTAAAACAAATTCTAAGGTCATCCTTATAGGAACTTGCATGGTTTATGATCTGGCTGGTTCGAATATAGCTATTTCTGAAAATCATCAACTGAAACCTTCTTCACCTTATGCAGGTTCAAAACTTGCTGCGGAGGTATTGGCTCTTTCTTATTACCATGGATTAAATTTACCAGTTGTTATTTTAAGACCTTTTAATACTTATGGACCATTTCAAAAATCAAATCATGAAGGGGGAGTAGTTTCGATCTTCGTAAAAAATAAACTAAATGACGAGAAGTTGTTAATATACGGTGATGGAACCCAAACTCGTGATCTATTATATATAGAAGATTGTGCTGAATTCATCGTAGCTGCTTCTGTGAATGAAAAATGCATTGGAGAAACAATTAATGCTGGAACGGGCCATGATATTTCAATTAAAGAACTCGCAACATTAATTGTTCAAAATGAGGATTTGATAGAATATAAAACACATCACCATCCTCAAAGTGAAATATCGAAATTAGTTTGTGATATTTCCAAGGCAAAACAATTATTAGATTGGCAACCAAAAACTTCCTTAGTAAAAGGTATTAATTTATTAGAAATGTGGATGAAAACAAAGAAGAGAATCATTTAATGGAAAAACCGGCTATTGAAGGTGGAAAACCTGTTAGAAAGGCTTTTTTACCGTATGGAACTCAATGGATTGATGAGAAGGAGATCAACGAAGTAGTAGATGCGTTAAAGTCAAATTGGATTACAACAGGTCCAAAAATGGAACAATTTGAACAAAAATTTAAAAATGAAATCGGTTCGAAATATGCTGTTGCGCTTAATTCCGGAACTGCAGCACTCCATGTATCTACATCAAGTATAAATATTAATCCGGGAGATGAAGTAATAACAACTCCTTTAACTTTTGTTGCTTCTGCTAATTGTGTAATATACAGAGGAGGAACTCCCGTCTTAGCCGATATTAAAAAAGACACTTATAATATTGATCCGATTGAGATTGAAAAAAAAATAACTCCAAAAACGAGAGCTATTATTCCTGTTCATTTCACTGGTCAGCCCTGTGATATGAACGAGATTTTAGAAATAGCAGAAAAGCATGATTTAGTGGTAATTGAAGATGCTGCTCACGCAATTGACGCGAAATATCACAGTAAAAGAGTGGGAACAATTAGTCCTCTGACAACATTCAGCTTTCATCCTGTTAAAAATATGACCACGGCAGAAGGAGGCATGGTAACTACCAACGATGATGAACTCTATGAGAAGCTTCTAATGTTTCGAACCCACGGAATTAGTAAAGATGCTGTAAAACGATTTGGTAAATCGGGAGGATATTATTACGATATGCAGTATTTAGGGTATAGGTATAATCTGAGTGAACTTCACGCTGCATTAGGAATTCAACAATTAAATAAGTTAGAAGGTTTTCAGAAGCGGAGAAGAGATATTATAAAGATTTATGAGCAAGAATTAGCAGATATTGAAGAAATTACTCTTCCCTTTGTAAAACCAAATATACGACATTCTTGGCACTTGTACGTAATTCAATTAAATCTTGAGAAATTAAAAGTCGATCGAGATTATATTTTCAAAGCTTTAAGAGAAGAAAACATTGGAGTTAACGTTCATTATATACCGGTGCATTATCATTCCTACTATAAACAGCATTTTGGTTACAACAAAGGAATTTTACCTAATGTAGAATGGCTTTTTCCAAGATTACTTACAATTCCGTTGTTCCCCCGAATGGAAGAGAGTGATATACTCGATGTGATTAAAGCAATAAAAAAAATAATTAATTACTACAAGAAATAAGGTTTAGATTCGATTATTTTAGCTTTTTAGTATACCTTAGATAAGTTCTTTCAAACTTGTTTTTTTCAAAAAATTTTTGCCCTTGAATATTTTGGACATGAGTGCTTGCAATGATTGTAGAAACACCTTTACTTTTTATTTCTTTTTCGAAAATTTCATAAGCTTGAGAACCAAATCCCCTGTTATGGTAATCTTTAGCTATTGCTATACTTACTTCATTTTTTTCTTTGAATTTTGTTCTTTGTTTAGTTAATCTGATATAACCTATAACCTTCCCTTGAAAAATTATTACATAAACATGTTCATAGTCGTGTATCTTATCCCACCATACACAATGTTGCTCGTAAGTTATTTCCTCCTTAGTGATCAAGTCGAAACTAATGTTATCGTTTCTCACTATCCAAATTCCTTTTTGATGGTCTATATTATCTTTTTGGGCAGGTTTTACTTTAATGTTTTCGTTATTATGGTTCATAAAGTTAAGCTCTTTTAAGATTCGATAAAAATTTTAAAATTTTTAAGATCATCTGCTATTCCATCATTATTATTTCGTGGAGTTTCGAAAGTTAAAAAAATTTCTTTTCCATAGTTAAATAGGATATCTTTAATTTCAGAAAGATCGTATGCTCCCTCAGATAGGTTTAAATGTTCATCGACACCGATTTTTGGATCACCCCCAGCTATATGGAAGATTAATGGTTGTTTATATTTTAAAAATTCTTTTATAAATGATATGTGGTCTATCTGAAGTGAATATGAGGCTTTAATTGCATGGTTTATATCAAAACAAAATTCTAAATTGGAAATCTTCTGGAAAAACTCATCCAATGACTTAACATTAAAACCTAACAATTCTCCGCCCAAAAGGGATTTTAATGGCATATTTTCAATCGCTATAGGGCGTACTTTTAATTTTTTTATATTACTAATAGATAGATCGATATCTCCTGATTCTGGATGGACAATGTAACAAAACGGAGTTAATTCTTTTAATTTTTTTTTAAACTTATTGATTTTTTGAATAAAGATTTTAGTTTCTTGTTGCTTACGAATGTTACCAAAATCAATTCCATAATTTGAGTTTGGAAGATGGATACAATAGGGAAGTTCAATTAGATTTAAGTTATCTAAATCTGCATCTATAAAATCTGGAAATATAATTACTTCAATAAAATCAATCAGATTATCGTGATTGTATATGACAGGTAAAAGATGGAAATCTTTGGTAGAAATTTTAATACCAAATTTAATGTTTTTATGCATAGTTTAAACAAGATCCCATGTAATTATGTCATCTAATTCTATATCTTTTTTTGCACGACGTCCGATTATTATATCAATAAATTTTGGAGATATTCCATATCCGGGACGTTTTATTTGAATATCTGATGCTTCTATTATTTTATCTTTGGGAATCTTTTTTTTTGCTACTATGCTACGACGAGCAATTTTATAGAGGTTGTTCTCAGATACAGGTCTAAATTTAACTGGAGAACCTAATGCAGCTTCAGTCTCCCTAATGTTTATAATCATTTTTTTTAACTCATTAGGTTCTAACGCAAAATTGTGATCTGGACCCTTTAGCTTGCGATCTACTGTAAAATGTTTTTCTATTATACTCGCACCTAATGAGACACACACTGAGGGAATTGTTATACTCCTTGTATGATCAGAGTATCCTACTGGGACCTGAAACGCTTGTTTTAAGGTTTGGATTGCTCTTAAATTTAAATCTTCCATAGGAGGAGGATAATTTATTGCACAATGTAATAAAGCAATTCCCACCTCAGCTTCTTCTCTAATCGCATGCATAGCATCTTCGATATCACCAAGACTAGCCATTCCCGTGGATAATATTATAGGTTTTCCTGTTTTTGCTAGTTCTTTTAGGAAGGGTAAATCTACTATTTCAAATGAAGCAATTTTAAAAGCAGGTATATTTAATTGTTCCAATTGAATAATCGCATCGTAATCGAAAGGGGTGGATAAAAAGATTAAACCATGTTCTTTTGCATAATCAGCCAGTTCTTGCTGCCACTCACGCGGTAGTTCAATATCTTTAATCAATTGCCAAATAGATTTATCTTGTATCTTACCTTTTAGATAATCAGGATTAGGGGTTTTCTTGGAGTATAATGTTTCAGCAGAAAAGGTTTGGAATTTGACGGCGTCCGCTTCTGCTTGAGCAGCAATTTCTATTAATTTTTTAGCAATACTCATATCCTGATTGTGATTTGAGCCTGCTTCAGCAATAATAAAAGTAGGATTATTATTTCCAACCTCCTTATCGCCAATTGAGAATTTGTCCATTTTATAAAACCATTTATCCTTTAATGGTGATACAATAACCTATGAGAAATTTTGTTTTATAACATATATATGTTCTTATCAATATTTTTTTGTTTAGTTTATTTTTTAAGATTTTGATTAGTTACAAATTTATGTTTAACGTCTCTATTTATCTCCAATAGTTGAGGATTTTGCTCGATTATACTGATCACATCAAACACAGTAAAGTTATATCTAAATCCCTTCTCCATCACTCTTTTTAAAACATCTCTACAAAGAATTAAATCATTTTCTTGATCAATTGTTAACCTAAGATCTTCAAAAAATTTTAAATTTTTGATGTTGTACGAGCCGATTTTAAATTTTTTTGGGTGAGTATAAATGTAGTATGTTACATGCTCTTTTTCCAATTTACTTTCTGCCAAATGGTATATTTCATAAAGGACTTTCGCAGAAAAGATTTCAATTTCAAATCCCCTTGAAAAATTAGTTGAGTTATCGACATTTCTTAGATAATCAAAATCGTGGTCATAATAATAAGAAATCATATCGTCTATTATAAAGGGATCAACAAAAGGACAATCTGAAGTTAATCTAATTATTAATGCAAGTTGATGTGCTTTTGCAGCATCATGATATCTCTTGAGCACATGTTTTTCATCTCCGATAAACCAAGCTACATCATTTTCCACTGCCTTCTCAATAATTTGCCTATTACAAATATCTGGTGTTGTTGCAATGATAATTTCATGTATTTTTTTACTCAATTTCAGTCTTTTTATCAGTACATCTAATACTGTATCTTCTTCATATAATTTTTTAAGTACTTTACCCGGTAACCTCGTAGAACCCATTCGGGCTTGAATTATTACCCCTATCTTTTTCGCTTTCATAATTTCAATAGTAAGGTATCAAAATGATCACAGTTGTTTAAATAGGATGTAATTTCTCTTATCTCCAAATCCTTCTTCCTTACCAGTTTCACCTTCTAAAATTATGTCTACATCAAAATTATCTAAAACCAATTGTTTAAAATTACCTCTCCATAATCCCACGCTATCCCGATATTCTATTTTTTCAAACTCTTCAAATTCATAGTTATATTCCATCATTAAATAGTACTTGTTTGACACGCGAAGTAATTCCTTTATTGCATTCTTTAAATCGTGAGGATCAATGTGAATTAAAACTCCCACGGTCATTACCAAATCAAAGTAATTATCTTTATAGAGTATATCAAAGATGTTTCCATTAGCGAAATTTATTTCCTTCATCTCTCGTGCAATTAGGATGCTATAAGGATTTATATCAATACCATATAAATCATATTGTCCACAATAAGAAATTGCTTTTAAATTGTGCCCACGATTACATCCTACCTCTAATATTCTTTCGACTTCAAGATCTTTTAATGCTTTTTTGTAAAAGGGAACTAATTTTTCAGGGATTATTTTATTTCTAATTGTATATCTTATCCCGAAATCTCCGGACCAAGTTCCTTTCTTATTTTCTTCTGACATATTAAAAAATAACTTATCCAAATTTTAATTATAATATTGCTAAATATAGTTAAATTGAAAATTTGAATATATTAAACCTTTCTGATATTCAGAATTAGTTGAATATAAAAACTTCACTAACGATCAAATGAAGATGGTAAGATTGAAGTTATTAAGATTCTAATATTAGAATAATAATGATTATAATTTAGAAAAGAAGAAAAAAAAGAGTGGATTAGAAGTATTGAGATACTGCAAAAAATGCTTGATACCCGATACACGTCCTCATATAATATTTAATGAAGATGGTGTTTGTCAGGCATGTACTAATAATGACAAAAAACCTTATGTAGATTGGGAAGCTAGATTTAAGGAGTTAGAGGTTATTTGTGATAAGTATAGACGAAATGATGGTAATTACGATTGCATTGTCGCAGTTTCAGGTGGAAAAGATAGCCATTATATAACCTCTATAATGAAAGACAAATTAAATATGAATCCCCTATTAGTTTGCGTTGCAGATCCATTTACACATTCCGAAGTGGGAAAACATAATTTATATAACTTGACTGAGGCATTTGGATGTGATTTGTATGTTTTTAACCAAAGCATACCTGCTTTTAGAAAAGCTACAAAAATCGGGTTTGAAGAATTAGGCGAACCATTGAGGTTTATTGAGGCAGCTATTTACACAATTCCATTTAAAGTCTCCGTCGCTTTTAATATTCCTCTTATCCTGTTTGGAGAAAATTCTGCATTTGAATATGGTACTACAACCAAGGATGATTATAGTGCGAAAAAATATATTGAAGCGGGTCATAGTTCTGCGGGAGAAAAATTAACCAAAGAAATCCAAGATTTTTGGATTCAGCGAGGTTTATCTAAGAAAGAAACAAATGCTATAACTCTTCCTCCAAAAGAGGATTTAGACCGAATTAACCCCTTTCCTATATTTTTGAGTTACTTCACCGGATGGGATGATGAGCATAACTATTTAATCGCTAAAAAGAACGGATTTACGGATCTTCATCATGAATGGAACAGGGAGGGAACAATTGAAAGTTATGGTCAAATAGATTCGCTTGCTTATTTTGTTCATCTTTGGTTGAAATATCCTAAATTTGGATTCTCTAGAGCTACTGATATTGCTTGCCGATGGATTCGAAAGAATAAAATAACGAGAGAAGAGGGAATTAAATTAGTCATGCATAATGATCATCTTTTAGACCAGAGATCCTTAGAGGATTTTAATAAGTTTTTAGGATATACAGCCAAAGATTTTTGGGAAATTGTTGAGAAATTCTGGAATAAAGAAATATTTAAGAAGGTTGATGGGATTTGGAGATTAAAGGCACCACTGTGGAATTTAGAGAACCCTGAAAGCTACTTAGGGCTTCCTTCAAACATAAATCTAAAAGAAAAACCAACTTGAAGTAAACGGAAATTTTCACGAAATATTTATGCATAAAGTATTCTTGATTTTTCTATAGTTAATCTAATCATTAAGAGTCTCTTCTTTAATGTAATCGAACATCTTTTTGGGGTGGATTACATTTAAAATATATCTTGTATCTTCTCTCGTTAATATTTTTGTTGAGACTAGAAAACCTAAATATAAAACCAGTATAATTAAAGTGATACAAATCCTTACCAAAATTGGTAGGTTAAAGCTATAAATGAAAAATCCAATACTAATCATAGAAAAAATAAACAGTAAATTCAACGCGTACTTTAATTTCAAATTTCCAGTTTTAAAATATTTATAGCAATAATATCGAATAAGTATTGTTTGTGGAATTATTGAAAACCATGTTCCTAAATTAATAGCTACTATTCCCATAAATGGAATAAGTAGAATCCAAGACATCACAGAAAATATCAGAGTTAGAAGCAAATTTAAAGTGTAAACCTTGAACTTTTCAGCAACGACGATTAGTGGTGAATAAGCACCTATTAGTGAGAAACTTATTAAACTTATAAGAAACCCGAAGTATAAAAATAAGCCATTTTCAAAATATATTTGACCAAATAATAATTTTAACAAATAGTCTCCAAAAATAATCCCAATTAATATTATTATACTATTTAATATTGCCATAAATTTTTCAAATATATCGATGGTTTTCCTAATCTCATCCAATTTATTATTTTGTAATAATATAGAATAGTTTGGAATTAATAGGGATCGGAATACTTGCTGTATTCCTTGAATCATGAGAAAAAAGGTAGCAATTACGTTATAGACACCTAATATTTCTTCATTGTAATATTGAAGGTATACTAAAGGTCCCACATTAGTTATAATCACATTCAAAAAAAAAGGTAAGACAAAAATAAGATTTAATTTAAGATATTTTATTAATAAAGTTTTCTTGATTTTGGTTAATTTAAATTCTCGACCAAAAAAAATATAAAGTGATAAAGAAAAAACATTAGAAATTGTTGTGTTGATTAAATACAAAAAAAAGTTATTTAAAACAAATATTGAAATCATGGCAAATATCAACCCCAAAATTTGTCCAATAAATGCAGCCAATTCTTTTTTAGCGATTTTAAACGTGGCTTGAAAACTATATGTATAAACCATGAGCATACTTATAACCAAGCGGTCAAAAAAAATAACTGCAATTATTAAAACCTGGTTTATGTTATTTGTAATTAAATTACTACCTAACGAAAACGATATAACAAAAATAAAAGTAATACTTGAAATAGTTAAGAGAATTATCTTCAAGAAAAAGTACGTTGAAAAAGCAACACTTTTATCTTTTTCTTCTGCCATCAATTTCAGGTGAGCTGTCGAAAGATTTAAATCGGAGAAAAACAAAAAGAAAGCCAAAAGGGATTGAGCTACAGTCACATAACCAAATTCTATAGGATTAAATTGATTTACAGCAACAATCAAAATTATTCCTTGGACTAAACGTATAAAAAGTAAAGAAATGACTGATAAAAATGTTTTTCTTCCCAGCATTTAACATATTAAATAGCAGAATGAATAAAAACTTAATTGGAGACTATTTTGGAGTCTAATATAAACGGAGTCCAATCTCTTCTCGTAAAAACTTATTGTAGTTATTTTTCCATTTAGGATTAAAATAGGGTTCCGGATTATTAATCAGATTTAAATCTTTAGTATTTGAGATTAATTCTAAGTTTTCCTTGAATCTAATTCCTATTTCTTTTGGTATTTCGCTTTTTGTAATCTCATCATCTAAAATGAATAATTTCTTATTAAAACCCAAAGCTTCAAATATAGCTGTTGAGTTGCACGCTACAATTTTTTCAGTTCGGGCAATGTATTCGTATATATCTCCAAATTTAACTAGTTCTATGTTGGCATATTTATACAATTCTTTATATCTCCTCTCAAATGGCACTTCTCCGGGATGCAACTTGAACACAATTCGGTAATCTGGCAATTTTTTAGATAAGAATTTTGCTATATTCACGAATCTATTTGTAATATCACCTTGAGAAATTATTAGTATCGTATTTTTTTGTTCCTTGATTCCTTCATATTTTTTGATACTTTCATAGTAATGAGGATTTCCTATTGTTATTTTTTTTGATGGCATGTTTATCTTATCATTCCAGTATTCTCCAAACGTTAATATATAATCAGGAAGATATTTTTTGTAGAGTTTATTTTTATGGATCGCATCTCCATAATTATAAGCCATATGGTCGTTATAAATAATTCCGTGCTGAAATTCTCCCGTAATTATGTCGTTTTCTTTTGCGATGTTAAGGAGCATGCTGTAATATCCTCCATATGTCCCATTGCGAACGAAAATAACCTGCGGGTTTAATTTTTTAAAGATGTTTGTTAAATAAAATTGGTAATAATCGTATCCAAAATAATAATTATATAACCTATTTCTAATCAGCTTAGTGAACTCATACTCGAAATTACCCTTCATTTTGAGAAATTCAATAAAGCGCTCGATGGTTAAGTGAGTTTTTTTCGAAAAAATTCTTTTTATATGACCAAATAAAAAAGCTTTTAATATACCATATTCACCAGTCGCAAAGTTATTGGTATTATCAGGAATATAATAATATCCTCTGTATGAATTATCAATTACCAGCGTATTGGAGAATAATGAAGAATAATAATCCGCATCAATATTGAAGTTTTTGTTATTTATACGACCTCTAGCACTACAGAAATAACAAATATTATATATTTTTTTTAATCTATGAGGAGCATATTTCAAGGTATTATATACATAATTAAAATTTTTTAGTGACAATCTAGTATGTTGGGCGTGAGGAATTTCAGTATTGTGTTGTTTTCTTTGAATATACGAAAGTATATCCCACCTTACAAGTGGCCATATCATAAGGTTTTTTTCAGTTATAATAAAATTATTTTTTATAACATCTTTATCAAAATCGTATAATTCACGAGTAGACATATATTAACCTCTATACTTTAAGTAAATTAAGAGAAATAAGTGCAGTTTTGAAATATTTTTCATTCTATAGAAATTGTTTAAGTTTTTTTAATTCTTTGTAATGTTCCTTATCTCTATAAGAGAATACCTTTGCAGGGTGCCCTCCCGCTATAGCATATTTAGGTATGTCATGGACAACGACACTTCCGGCTTGAATTATAGCACCTTCGCCTATTGTAACGCCCCCAAGTATAATGACACCCGTTCCAACCCAAACATTATCTTCGATTATTACATCTTTATAGATGTAAGTTGAATCATAAGGAATTCTAGTCCCATTATCAAAATTATGATTTTGAGTAATGACACGTATATTGCTACCGGAGTGAAAATTATCACCTATAATTAATTTTCCCCCTCCTTCAACTATGATACCATTGAAATTGCAATTTCGTCCAAGGTGCGTATTCAAGTTAAAACTAGTTTTTGAAAAGGCTTTGATATGAGGGACTGTTTTATAAGTTGCTATTCTTTTAAGATTATATCTTGTAATTAAAACTCGTGCAATTTGTTTTACCACGTCAAATATTTTATTTAAAAAGAGCGCCAGCTTAATAAAACACCTCTACTTGTACATATATATCTAATTAAACAATAAAAAAGATTTAAATTTAAGGAATTTAAGGAACTTAAGGAATCTTAGAAATTTAAGTAAAAAATAATAATTTTAAAGAATTTTATTAAATCAATTTTAAATATAAATTTTTAAACACTTCACAAATTTAAATCAAAACTAAAATGAGTAACCCGTTAGTTTCCATAATTATCCCTACATATAATCGTCCTAAATATCTTCAAAGAGCAATTGAATCGTCATTAAAACAGACATATAGAAATATTGAAATTATTGTTATTGATGATAATTCTAACTATAATCTCTTAACAATAATAGAGGAATTTAAAGATAATCGAATTAAGTATTTTAAAAACTCATTAAACCGAGGATCCGTATTTAGTAGAAATAGAGGATTATCAATTTGCTTGGGAGATTATGTAAATTTTTTGGATGACGATGATGAGATATTACCAACGAAGATAAAACTCCAAGTAGCGAAATTTAAAGAGTCTGCTGTTGAAAATTTAGGGGTAGTAAGCTGTGATATGGAATACAAGCGAAAAGATATAAATATGCTCAAGGAAAATCACTTGAAAGGGAATATTTATAAAAAAATGCTGAGTCAATATTGTATCTACGGAATACATAGCATGTTAATCAAGAGAGAGTTCACACCTAATTTTGATCTAAATCTTAAATCAAGCCAAGAATACGATTTATCAATAAGACTTGCTAGAAAATGTAATTTTGATTATGTCCCAAAACGATTAGCTATCACCAATACTTCTGAAAATCAAATAAGTTTTGATTATAGAAAGAAAATCGAAGGGACAAAATACCTATTTAAAAAATACAGAAGCGAATTTCTACGATTTGGTGTAAAATTTTATATTTATAACTGGCTCAGGTTCCGGTATTTATTATTTAGGTATTTTATTTTGTTGAGATTGAATATAAATCAAATAAATGAGTTAATGTATAAGATACATAATAAAATGGTAAAATTTTTATAGTGTTTAAGGAAATGAAAGAATTACCCTTCGTTACGGTTTTTACACCGAATTACAATAAATCTAAATATCTAGTGGAAACGATAGAGAGTGTTTTACATCAAACGTATGAAAATTTTGAATATATCATCATCGATGACTGTTCTACGGATGATAGTTGGGATATAATTAGCGACTATGCATCTAGGGATAAAAGAATCAAAGCTTATAGAAACGATAAAAATTTGAAAATTGTAAAGACACGCAACAAAGGATTTCAATTTAGTTCTAAAGAAGCAAAATATTACGCTATTTTGGATAGTGATGATGTTTCCACTCCTGAAAGATTAGAAAAACAAGTCAATTTTTTAGAGGAAAATCCTC
>Ga0114920_10000675_pt1 | contig 14916 bp, 12 predicted proteins | sample ChitaG_FD_88683 | JGI IMG/M metagenome (GOLD analysis project Ga0114920, IMG submission 88683) | Deep subsurface microbial communities from South Pacific Ocean to uncover new lineages of life (NeLLi) - Chile_00310 metaG | ecosystem: Environmental > Aquatic > Marine > Oceanic > Sediment ... | reverse complement strand
TGTCCGCCTCAACGACAAGTCCCTTGGGGACAAGCGATTTTAGTGCGCATCATGCCGTAGGTAAGCCCGAAGATGAAATCAACATGTTCTGGGCTCAAATGGTCGATGAGAACTACATCGACACGTATAAAATGGAAATGGCCCTGGGCAGGAATTTTTCGAAAGATTTCATGTCCGATAAAGAAGAAGCCATCATCATCAATGAGGCAGCCGTTAAAAAACTAGGGTGGCAGGACAATCCCATCAACCAGCAGATCGAAAGATTCACAAGTATGACAGAACGAAAAGCTTACACTGTGGTTGGTGTTGTTAAAGACTATCACTTCCAATCTCTCCACGAACAGATTCAGCCCATGATGCTGTATTACACGAGCCCGTACGGGAGTTTTTCTCGTCTTTCGGTCAGGGTTCGTCCCGAAAATATCAAGGAAACCTTAACTTTCCTCGAATCGACATGGAAGCAGTTCGATTCCCAATATCCCTTCGAATTTTCTTTTGTGGATGATCAATACGACGCCCTTTACAGGACAGAAGTCCGCCTTGGAAAACTGTTCAGCTATTTCACGGCCTTGGCCATCCTCATCGGATGTCTGGGTCTCTTTGGGTTAACAGCCTTCACCACCGAACAGCGCACAAAGGAGATCGGGATCCGGAAAGTTCTGGGCGCCTCGGTTCAGGGCATCATCTACATGCTTGTTCGGGACTTCACTAAATGGGTCTTTCTCGCTGTGGTTGTGGCTTGGCCGATTGGGTATTATGTTATGAATAGCTGGTTGAAGAACTTCGCCTACCGCGCAAATCTGGGGATTTGGATATTCCTATCGTCAGCACTCCTCGCTTTTATGATCTCCATTGTGACGGTGAGCTACCAATCGACTAAGGCCGCTCTGGCCAACCCTGCAAATTCTATAAAACATGAGTGAACGCTGAGTCAGTATTTTTTTAGGAACCTTTTCCACCGGGTTTGTGTGAAAAAATGCACAACTGTGTCAAATAATCTTTGGAAAAAACCTTTGTTCAAAAAATGATCGGTGGAGGCCTCAAAAGACCAGTAGATCCTCCAGGGTTTTCCTATCAGAAAATCTTTCGGAACCGGTCCCCAAATCCGTGAATCGGCGCTGAGGTTTCTGTTGTCACCCATACAAAAATAATAACCCTCGGGAATCCTGAAAGCCATGCCCATTTCTGTGTACTCGAGGTTCCTTCTAAACTGTGGTGGAAACTCATCCCACCAGAGGATGGCATTTTCAGGAGGAAAATCTGCGGGAACCCGCACATCCCCCTTGAAAAAAGTATACGGCTCCTCCAAAGGCGTGCCGTTGATATAAACCCTATTGCCAACAATTTTAATCAGTTCGCCGGAAAGACCGATGATGCGCTTGACATAGGTCATCGTGTCCAAGCTTCCAGCTTTAACTTCGGGTGGAGACTTAAAGACAACAATCATACCTCTTCTGATCTCGAGTTGGGGAAAAACAAATCCATCGACCCGGCTCAGCGCATGGGAATAGGCCACTTTATCAACAAGAAGATGGTCGCCAACCAGCATGTTGTCTTCCATGGAAGGAGTGGGGATGCCGAAAGATTGGAGCAAAAAGGCGTTGATAAAGAAAACAAGGACAAGAACCTCAAGAATCATCTCAATATTTTCTCTGAGGACGCCTTCTCTTTTTTGTTTTGTCTTCTTTTTGGATCTTCGAGTCATTTTATTCAAGCCAGACATAGTTCTCTTCGGTCATTATAAAAATCGCATTACCCAACTGAAAAGAATCACTCCCCCGACCATATAAAGAAAATATTTCACCGCATAACGGATTATGGCTCTTTTTTCATCAAACTTGATAAACGCCATAATGACAGAAACGAGTCCGGAAAACACGAGAAGTGAAATCAGATGGCTTTTAAACATCCTTCTTTTCCTTTGCTATCCCATAAGTATTAACAGCGATGAAAAAATTGAGAAAACCGGCCACCGCAATGTAGGTCGTACCGTAAAGATAGGTGTAAGCCGCAATATCCCCTGCTCCCAAACCTGTGATTTTAGCGATAAAATATAAACTCCCACTTCCAATGCTTCCCAGGAATCCCAGAAAAGTCAGAGGTTTTGCATCATAGAGATCGGTCACACCGCCAGACATGATCAAACCTAAGACAAAGAGGGCCAAAATTCCGAAAAAAAACACTACACCTTTGATCCGCTTTCCCTGCATATAATGTCCCGAACCGGGAACCATCCATGCGGCGATAAACATCAAAAGAGGATTCATTTTATCTTTTCCTAAAAGCAGCGGACATTCTCTCCAGCCTAACCATATACTAAATTAACAGGAAAAAGTTCCCATGGCAAGGAAGGACAGGGTAAGCATCAAAGGATCCTAACTGCAAGTAAAGTATTTTTGAAATCCCTCAAAGATCTTTTCTTTCCTATTCGTAGCGGAGGCTCTGGACGGGATTGGCTGTGGCCGCTTTAACAGCCTTCATGCTCACTGAGAGAAGAGCCATTCCGAGGGCAATAACTCCGGACAGGACAAACACCCCCAATCCCAGGTCGATGCGGTAGGCAAAGTTCTGAAGCCATGTACGCATCGCAAAGAAAACAAGCGGCCAGGCTATCACATTGGCCAGAAGAACCCATTTGGTAAACTGACGGGACAACAGCAAGACAACATTGGCAACCGAAGCACCCATCACTTTCCTGATACCGATCTCCTTAGTCCGCTGCTCTGCGGTAAAGGAGGCCAACCCAAAGAGACCCAGGCAGGCCACAAAAATTGTGATAAGGGTGAAAGACAAGAATATTTTTCCTATACGCTGTTCAGTGCTGTACATACGGTCAAATGCATCATCGAGAAAAGTATATTCAAACGGATAGGCCGGACTCATTTCGTTCCATATCTTTTCAATAGCGCGAATGGTTCCAGAGATATTCTCCGGACGAACTTTCGCCGATAGGCGCCATCCGCCTCGGGACATCTTTATTACAAATCCCCGAATTTTTTCTCGGAGAGATTCGTAATGAAAATCCTTAACCACTCCAATAACCGTGTAGGGGATCTCCACAAACTTTTCATCGACAACATCTGTCATCTTCACTGTTTTTCCCAATGGATCGTCCCATCCGATTTCATCTACGAGAGTCTCATTCAGAACCATAGTTTTGTTGTCTCCGGGGAACTCTTTTGAAAAGAATCTTCCCTCAGAGAGCTCCATCCCCAAGGTCTCCAGATAATCTTCATCGGCTTCGGTAAAGGGATAGACCTTCGGTTTTCCCTGATTGAAACCCTCAAATGCGAAGAAGGTTTCACTGCGCCCCATCCCCGGAACCGTGTTTGAATTCGAGGCTTTGATGACTCCGGGAACCTCCATAATCTTTGATTTGAATACATCGCGCTGATTCCCCAGTTGGCCGCGAAAATGGATCACCATAACCTGTTCATTTTCAAATCCCAGATCAAACTCCTTAATGAAGCGCATCTGGAAAAAAACTATGAATGTGCTGCAGATCAGTGCAATAGAAATCACAAACTGGAACGTCACCAGCCCATTCCGGAAAAATCGATGCCCTCGTCCCGCCTTAAATTGACTGCGGAAGACATCAAGCGGGGAATACGACGACAAAAAAAACGCCGGATATGTTCCCGCAAGCAATCCTACCAACACAGTGATTCCGATAAAACCCAAGGTTAAAATCCAATTCTGAAAAGGATTAAAAGCAAGTTCCTTCCTGGATAACTGATTAAATGCAGGGAGAAGGATTTGAATCAGGAACATGGAAAGAGCAAAACTTAAAAAACTGAGCAGCATAGTTTCTCCCAAAAACTGTAATATCAACTTTCCTCGCTGCGCTCCGAGAACCTTTCGCATCCCCACTTCTTTAGCCCTGTGTACAGACTGGGCGGTGGACAGATTCATAAAATTGATGCAGGCTATGAGAAGGACAAAAAGGGCAATGGTGATCAAAATCCAGATGTAGGCCACATTGCCGCCCGGCTCCAGCTCCCCTTCGGTGTGAGAATGAAGGTGAATGCTTGTCAGCGGCTGCAGATATAAATCAATCTTAACATCAAGCTGTTTGATTTGCTCAGGCATATTGTCCATAAGAAGGGTGCGATATTTCTCATTCAATCCTTCCGTTGATGCGCCATTCTGAAGTTCAATGTACGTGACAAAATTAAATCCCATCCAGTCGTCGAGTTCCTCTCTTGTCCTGTTTAGAGTGGGTAAAGAGAGCAGCATGTTGAATTTGAAGTGGGAGTTCTCCGGCATTTTTTTGACAACTCCAGAAACGGTGTAGATATCCTCGTTATCAAATTCAAGAGCTTTATTTATCGGATCTTCACTGCCGAAGTACTTCTCCGCCATCTCTTCGGTAATGACCAGATTAAATGGGGCCTCCAAAAAGGTTGCAGGATTCCCTCGAACAACATCGATGGAAAAAATATTAAATATTCCGGAATCGGCATAAATGATGCCGGATTCCTCGATCAATTTTTCTTCATAGGAGATGAGAACATCGCCCCTAGTCCGCAGCCGGCCCGTTTGGACAACCTCGGGAAAATTGTCAACAAGCGCGGGACCCATTGGAGCGGGAACCGAAGGGATATTCAAAATGCGGCCCTGTGCGTCAAGATTTAAGGCAATACGGTAGATATTTCGGCTGTTGTCATTAAACCGGTCATAGGTGACCTCATTCAGCACAAAAAGCAGCATGAGAATGCTGACGGACAACCACTTCAAAAAGTTCCATCGTCACAAGTTTGTAATTATTTGAGATTTTTTCCGCAGTAAGGGCAGGCCAACCAATCCTTCTCGACATTCTTCTTGCAGTCCGGACAAACCGGTCCCGCCATGTTGGCCCCGCAGTGAGGACAGAAAGCATATTTTTGAGACACAGGAGTGCTGCACTCGGGACACTTGTGCAGAACCGCCGTCTCACTCGTTGAAGGAAGGTTATCTGAGCGGATAATGAGATAGATCAACAATCCAATGATATTCCCGATAAAAACGAGCAGTCCCCACAAAATACCGTTCATTCCCCGGCGCTCGGCATCCCTATAGACCCACACTATGACAAAAATCCAGATAATCAGCAAAGCAAAAGAGAGGAGTGTCGTCGGAATAAGCCTGAAAAATTTTTGGGGCCAGATGTTTAGCTATCCGGAGCCAGGTATCCTGGAATAAATCTTCCGCTTCTTTCTGATTCCGTGTCAGGTAACAGGCCAATCTGTAGAGAGAAGACTTGTATTGGCTGTACAGTTCATCAAAAACAGCCGGATTGTTCACCTATTTTCCTATTCCGTGTTTATACAAGTTGAGGGTTTCATACATTCTATTCCAATCTCAGTTTCATTACAAAGAACGTATGAGAGCCAAAAAGGTTCGAGTTGTTTAATACTGGACAGGGGTTACGATACGGAGAACCGGCCCGCCTTCCAGAAGGAATTGATGCTATCCTCATGCAGAATCACATAATCGGTATTCCTATATGCCTCCAGTCATTCATTTTTCAAAAAAGATAAAGAAGGAGATAAGATGCCCAGGTGGCCCAACAGGAGTTTCTCCCTCACCTCAACATGTTGTATTTTTCCAGCAGACGATAGAACTGCCTCCGGCTCTTTCCGACCTCCTTGGCCGCCAAAGTTTTATTCCATCTGCAGTGCTCGAGTGCCTCTTGGATCCTTTTGGGAGTGATTCCACTTCGATGCCCCCGTCCATAGGAGGCATTATCAAAAGAGATGTCCTGGGCGAAAATCGTTTTTCCATTTTTGAACAACACAGCACGGGTGACAATATTCTCCAGCTCCCTGATATTTCCAGGGTATTCATAATCAACGAGTTTTTTTATCGCACCCAAGGACATGCGATTCGTCCCACAGCGGTCAACCATATTTTTATTTAAAAAAAACTCTACAAGCAGCGGGATATCTTCTTTTCTGTCTTTAAGTGGGGGCATATAGAGACTGACCACATTGATCCGGTAGAACAAATCCTTTCGAAATTTCCCCTTGGTCACTTCGTCCTGCAGATCTTTATTGGTGGCAAAAATAAAGCGGGCCAGAATTTTTCTCAGACGTGTTTCGCCGACTCTTCTCAATTCTTTATTCTCTATCGTTTGGAGTAATTTTGCCTGTATAAGGAAGGGAAGCTCACCGATTTCATCAAGAAACACAGCGCCACTTCTGGCGGTCTCCAAAAGCCCCTGTTTCTCCTTAACGGCCCCTGTAAAGGCTCCTTTCCCATATCCGAACAGTTCCGCTTCGAAAAGTTCTCCAGGGATATTGGCGCAATTAATCGTGAGAAGGGGTTGAGTTTTCCTTCGGCTGAGTTCATGGATTTTTTTTGCCGCTAAATTTTTGCCTGTCCCCGTCTCTCCATAGATGAGAACATTTTGATCACTTTGAGCAATTTTCCGGATCAGCTGAAAAACTTCATCCATGGCTTTGCTGCATCCAATAATCTGTGTTTCCGGATACATCATCTCTTACCTCCAAACTCCTCAACAATGGTATTAGCTCACTAGATAAAACGAAAATTTTTGCTAAAGTTCTCACACATTGAAAATAAAGGTGGAAAAGTGAGAAAATTAAGTGAGGAAAACACTCTATATAGTAATGAGGGAACATCCCGTCCCACATGACCATGAGTGACTGACATGAGCGAGAACAAAGATAAAGCGAAAATCGATGAATTTATGAGTATCGTTGAACAGTTTTCACAATTTATGCGAATTCATATTCAGAAATTTGAGCCCCAGAGAAAGGGGATTGATCCGGAAGACATCCTCCAAGAAGTTAAGATAAAAATTTGGAATGTCCTGACTAATGAGAAAAAAATTGAGAATTATGCGTCTTATATAAAAAAGATTGTGAATTCTTCTGTTATCGATCACCTGAGACGGATTCGCAGGGAAGAGCGTATCCTCTTTTCAGAAATACAGAGGAAAATTGCAGAAAGGAGAGGAACTTACAATAAAGAAAATATCGATGATGAGAACTGCAAAAATATTTTGGGGCAGTCCGTCGATTCTCTCTTAGACTCTAGAAGGAAGGTCGTAAAATTGTATCTTTTAAACATGACCTTGGAAGAAATTTCCGAATTTTTCAACTGGAGTCCTCATAAAACGAGAAATTTACTCTACAGAGGCCTCAATGATCTGAAAAAATTACTTCAGGAAAAGGGAATCGAGTATGAAGATTAATCTCGAAGTGATGCGCAGGCTTTACACATCCTATATCGCCGATTTTACACAGATGAGCCGTGAAAACTGCCCTTCTCCGGAAATCCTTACTGAATGCCTCCGAGGCCAAGCCTCCAAAAAAAAGAAAAACCGGATGACCGAGCACATATCCCACTGCAGTTATTGTATGGAGGAATTCCAGTTTATTCTTGAGATCCATAGGGATGAAAAAAAGCTTATTCAGAAAATAGCCCATCTTCTTGACAGCCATTCCAAAAAAAGCAACTCAGAAAAGAAAACCCTGAAAAATCCAGATGTCTTAAAGAAAAAAGCCCCTTTCCCTTTTCTGCAAAAGACATGGAATCGTGCGTTTTTTGCGGCCGGAGCAGTCTTGATAGTGGCCGGAGGTCTGGCTCTATATTTTTTAATCCATGGAGAGCTTGGACAAAAATTCCGGGGAACAAATATCGATCATATCATGCTCATTAAACCCGTGCACAATAAAAGCACCAGAGCACCGATCGTATTCCAGTGGAGAAAAATGATAAACGCAGAATACTATATCCTTGAGCTCTTCGATGACACGCTGTTTCCCATCTGGAAGAGCTGGAAAATCCCTGAAAACAAATTACAGCTTCCCCAGGACATCATGGAGAGTCTCTCCTCAGGCAAGAGCTACTACTGGTTTATAACAGGTTTCTTTCCCGGGGACAGGAAAATTGAATCTTCTCTGGAACAGTTCATTTTTTCGGGACGAGTGAAGTCGCGAAATCTCCGTTGAGAACAAAAGCTGCCCAGTAGTGAGGATGAGAGAATCTGGATTTCATCATCTTCAACTTCGCCAACTGAAGGGCTTGGGCCTTGCCATATCCTTGAAATAAATATTCATAGAAAAGCTTCATAAATTTTGATGTCGATTTGTCACGAATTCTCCAAAGAGATGTCAGTACAGACTGTGCTCCTGTGTAGAAAAAAATTCGCGGCAAACCCAAAACTCCCTCCCCGTGTTCCAGTTTCCCTCTTCCCGTCTGACAGGCAGAGAGCACAATCATCTCCGCATTCATCTTTAAGTTGTAGATTTCCCTGACCTGCAAAAATCCATCCTCTTCCTCTTTTTTTCCTTTAGACAGCACAAGTGCCGAACGGAAGGGAAAATTTTCGTCCAGGAGCCCATGGCACGCAAAATGAATGACCTGATAATCTGTCAAAGAAAGTTTTTTTATGAATGCCTCACTGGCCTTCTCTTTTAAATAGATCGTCCTGTTTTCTTTCGGGAAAAACTTCGCAACATTTCTCGCCTCCCTTCTACTGAAAGGAAGCGGCGATAGGTCAAATCCTTGTCCGGCATACAGATCGTCAATTAAGGCCATTGGGCTAGAGACAGATTTTTTCCTCGAGTTATCAATGTTTAATACGGGACTACCGAATGCCAGTATCCGGGGAGTCGAAAATCCAGGGGTATTTCTCTCCAATAAGAACAGCAACGATGAACAGGAGGGTGCATAGGAAATCGTGAATTGTTCGAGAAGAGACTGTTCCTCATGAGGTCCTTTTCCAGGTGGAATTTTCAACGTTTCAAAGGGAAGATAATAGAGGATGCCGTCTGGAACTATGATGATGTTTTCTATTGATGGTGTCATGGCTTCCTCGACAGGCGAAAAGAGGCTGTCATAAAGGCGGTTCGCCGCAAGAGTCCCCTTGAACTTCCCTTGGGGAGGATCAGAGAGAATCTTCAGATAGGCCCGCAGCGACTCTCCAATCCTTTCTCTTGAGGGAAGAGTAAATAAATGTGTTTGAGTTTTTGTGATAACGAGACCATAGGATACACTTTCTCCAAGAAAGTATTCAACAACGGCTGATTGGCTGTCCAGGAGATCACGCTGAACGCGTTCCAATGGGATGGGTTCGGGAGAAACCAAACTCATTACATTGGGATTTTCGGCCCGGATCCAAGACAAAAGAAGAAGGTATCTATCTTCAGCCTCAAGAAGCTTCTCATTCAATTTTTGTCTTTGCCCTTGGGTAAGGCCAGGCTCTGAAAGCTGCTGAACACAAAAGAATATCTCCGAAGTAATGCGTCTTTCTTTCTGATCTAACTCCGGGGACAACTGTTTGACAAGGTCGGTCCGAGATTCGCCTAAGCTCTCCAGAAACGCCCTTGCTTTAGCCTGCTCGATGATTTTAAAGATCTCTTGTGTATTGAACCCCAAATCCGATTTTTGACCTGACCTGTACAAGAGATTAATAAGGGATTCATAGACTTTGATTTTGTCACGAGCAAATCCCGCTTTGAAGGAATCCAAGGAGATACGGCTCCTGATACGATCAATATACTTCAAAGAGGCTGCATAGCTCTCCATAGCCTGGATCATTTTCTGCTCCTGTTCATAGCACAATCCCAAACCATAATAGGCTTCCCACAGGATGTACCCGCGGCCGAGCAGCAGCCCCAGATCAATGGCTTGTTCATAGAGTTTTTCGGCCTCTTCAAAAGCACTCATTTCTAAATAAACTCTGGCAATATTATTTAAAATCATGCAGCGTGCTTCCAGATAAGTAAATTCCTCTGTCAGGGAAACAGAAAGATGGAAATATTTCAGGGCTCTATCAAAATCCTTAAGTGCGGAATAGACAACACCAATATTGTTCAATATCTCGATTTCGGTTTTTGTACAACGGCTGATCCTGATAATATTCAGCGATTCAAGATAGTAATCCAACGCCTCTTCCATATACGCCATTTTGCCTGTCAGCACACTATGGAGTCGAAATGTTGTTCCGATATTATTCATGTCTTGGGACACATAAATTTGATTCTCAAGCTTTGTATCCAGCGATAACGCTCTCTTCAAATATTCCAGAGAGCGGGGGAAGTTTCCGATTCTCCTGTAAAGGATTCCGATGTTGTTCAAACAGGCCGATTCATCGATCTCGTTCTTTAGATCCACAGCAATATCCAGTGCTTTTCCGTAGAAAAAGAGGGCTTTAGAATAATCTTCGATTTTCTGATTGTAAAGCCCCATATTGATCAAACATTTCCCCTCTTCTCTCTTGTGATAAAGATCTCTCGACAGTTCCAGTGCGTAAAAACTGGATTTATAAAAATCCTGAAGACGGAAAAGGTCCCAGTACGTCAGGCTGAGCTGCCGGCAGCATTTGAGTTCATGCTCTCTGCTCCCTCTCTCTTTAGACAATTGAATCGCGTTTTGAAAACTAAGAATGGATTTCTCATTTTGATTTTTTGCGCGATACTCTTTCCCTTTTGTATAATAGTCATGTATATCGAGAAACGCCCGGCAGTCCTCCGTTTCATCCAAATATTTACCATTTACTGCAAGAGACAAAGCTTGAGTGAAGTTCAAATAAGACTCATCCATTTTACCCATGTTCCAGCAAATCAAGCCCAGCTTTTTAAGGCACTCAATCTTTTTTTGAATATCACCTCTCGTTCGCGCCAAATCCAAACTTCTCTTAAAGTTTACAAGGGCCTGGTCAAAAATACCTTTTCGGAACTGGCTTTCCCCTTCTGCCATTTGTTTCATAAGATTATCGTTTCGAGAGGGAGTTTGTTGGGGAAAGATACTTGGCATATCACACGGCCACAAAGAACAGAGAAATACAAGAAAAAACAAAACAAAGTGACGTGTAGCGTTTTTGTGAGTCATCCCTTCAAGCAGCATAAAATATATAGTCGTAACCGCTCATGAAGTCAATACTATTTAGCCGTGTGCGTCCCAAATTTCTATCTAAGCCATCAATTCTCTTATGAAGTTGCATTTTTTAGACGTTTAAACTACCATCATATTCTCACTTTTTAAAAAAAAAAGGAGATGGGGATAATGAAAATAGTAAGACTCGTTTTACTCAGCCTGCTGGTTCTAAGTCTCTCCGGCCTTTCCTCTGAGCAGCGGCCAAGGATGAGAGAGTTTGGGATCAAAACAGGAATTCTCAAACCCGGTAGATGGAATGCTATCACCGATGTGGAAGGCGTAAAAGTCGGACACGTTACACTCATCAATGGAGATAACGTTCGGACCGGAGTGACGGCCATTCTCCCTCACGGTGGAAACATTTTCCTGGAAAAAGTCCCGGGAGCTGTCTATGTCGCCAATGGATTCGGGAAGCTGACGGGAAGCACCCAGATTGAAGAGCTGGGAAATATCGAAACCCCTATTATCCTGACCAACACATTGAGTGTCCCAACCGCAGCCAATGCACTCATCAGCTATACACTCGGCCTCCCCGGAAACGAGAGAGTGGCCTCTGTCAACGTGGTTGTCGGGGAGACTAACGACGGACGGCTGAACGACATCCGCGGCAGACACGTTAAAGAACAGCATGTCATCGAGGCCATAAAAAAAGCCGCCTTAGGAGCTGTCGAGGAAGGCAATATCGGAGCCGGCACGGGGACAACTTGCTACAACTATAAGGGAGGTATTGGTACATCTTCCAGAAAACTCTCAGAATCACAAGGCGGTTATACGGTGGGTGTTCTGGTCCAGACGAACCATGGAGGTATTCTCCAAATAGGCTCTATCCCCGCAGGCCAAAAATTGGGTCGTCACTACATGAAAAATGCCAATGACGATACTCCTGAAGGATCATGCATGGTCGTCGTCGCCACAGATGCACCACTAGACAGCCGAAACTTAAAGAGACTGGCCAAGCGGGCACTTTTAGGAATCCCCAGGACCGGGGGATTCTACTCAAACGGAAGTGGAGATTACTGCATTGCATTCTCGACCGCACAAGAACTGCGGATCCCCTACCGAACGCAGGAAAAGACAAGAAAAACTGCGGTTCTTTGGAATCACCAGATGTCCCCGCTGTTCCTGGCCGCAGCCGAAGCCGCAGAAGAAGCCATCTTGAATTCGCTTTTCAAGGCCCAGACGATGGAAGGAAATGGTCGCAAAATTGACGCACTTCCTCTGGATAAACTCAAAGAACTATTAAAAGACACATCCCAAAAATGAAAAAAGTTATTGGGATTTTAGGCGGGATGGGGCCGGAAGCCACAGTCCATATGTACTCCTTGATCATCAAGCACACCCTAGCAGAAAAGGATCAGGATCACACACGGATTTTCATCACCAGCAATCCGGAAATCCCACCAAGAACGGATGCAATACTGCAGCAGGGGCCCAGCCCGGTTCCTTTTCTCATTGAGGACATCCAGAGACTGAAGAACGCCGGGGTTGATTTTGTCATCTTGCCGTGCGTGACAGCCCATTATTTCATGCCTGAAGTTCTCGCACAAATTGATGTCCCATTTTTGAGTTTGCTGGATGAGGCTTTGGACTGGGCAAAAGAAAATATTTCCGGTCTAAAAAAGGTGGGGCTTCTATCGAGCACAGGAACACTGATCTCTAAACTCTTTCATGATAAATTCGGTCAGGCCGGAATTGAAGTGATGGCCCCTGAGGGAGAAGATCAACAACGGGTGATGGACGCTATCTTTGGTGCCAAGGGGATAAAGGCAGGATTCATGTCTGGCCCCTCTAAGGAACACATCATCCGTACAGCGGAAAAGCTGATATCTAGGGGAGCAGAAGCCATCATCGCAGGATGCACTGAATTACCACTTGTTCTCAAGGCAGCAGATATTTCTGCCCCTCTCATCGAACCCATGGACATCTTAGCTCGAAAGAGTATTCTTGAAGCCGGATACGAAGTGCGATAGACTAAAAATTCATAATTGTGTGTTTTTTAAAAGATATTTGAAAGTGTCGAGATAAAAGTCTGCATGTCTTTAAGGGTTCCGAGGCTGACGCGGATCCACTGACTGTCCCTAAACTGGAAGGGGCGTACAAGGATGTTATATCCCTTAAAATCTTCGGCCACGTCTTCGGCCGGTCTTTTGACTTCAAAGAGGACAAAATTTGTATGGGAAGGAATGTAATTATACCCCATATTTTCCAGCTGCGTGCAGAGATACGCTTTCACCGAACGGTTCTTTTCTCGAACGGACCGGATAAAAAACATGTCCGTGTAACCGGATACAGCCGCTTTTAAGCTCGGATAAGAAATGGACGCAAAATTCATCTGCACACGTTTCAATCTTTCTATAATTTCAGGGTTGGCCATCCCATACCCAACGCGTAGTCCGGCCATCCCGAATATCTTGGAGAAAGTTCTGGTCACAATAACATTTTTGTCCTGACGGACAAGGTCCACTATAGAGGAATAGGAAGAATCTTCCACATAATCATGATAGGCCTCATCAACAACAACCAATACCTTGTCAGCAAACTGATTGCAAAAAGCCAAGAGTGAGTCTTTCCCTGTAATGGAACCTGTCGGATTGTTCGGATTACAGATATACACAAGACTCTTTTGCGTCGTGATGTGTTGTTCTGTCGATTCGAGGTCATGCTCAAAAGTATCATTCAGGGGAACATGTTCTAAAACACAGTCTGCCAGTTCGGCATAATAGATAAAATCAAAATACGTGGGATCGGACACCACAATGGGACCGGTTGTCCCATAGGCCCGGATGATCATGTTCATCACTTCGGTGGATCCGCCGCCCAAAATGATGTGATCGGGTGTTAATCTTTCCCTCTCTGCAATCCGTTCGATCAGCTCCGCATATTTTTTATGAGGATAAAGATGGCACTCTCCCATCGCTTCAACCATGGCTTGTCTGGACTTTTCCGAAACACCGTAAGGACTCTCATTGCTGTTAAGCTTAATAATCCCTGATTTTTGTGGAGACCGTTTAGAAAAAGTTTCCCTTTGCCCACAGGAAGGAAAACTGGAACTCACAAGCAGGCCTGTTGTAACAAGAGTGCTCGTTTTTAGCCACTGCCGGCGGTTCATGATTGATCCCATTTTTTCCCTCCAGTTCCAGAAGTTGGATTTTTTCCTTTTCGAAAAGATATTCTTGATTTATATATCACAATCCTTAAGAAAAGAAAAAAGAGTGAGATAACCTTAAACTGCCTCTTTTCCTTTGCAACACTTTTTTTAGGCCAGAAAAACTCAAATAATTTAATTTATTTGTGGTAATTTCTACCCTTCTTGTGGTATTATTTACCACAAATGGACGATTTTGAAACACTGTGCCGCCTGTTTTCTTCCAGAGTGAGGACAAAATTACTCAAATTCTTTCTCACAATGCCCCAATCAAGCTATTTTATCCGTGAATTGGAGAGAAAAATTGGTGAGGACGCAAAAAATATCAGTAGAGAACTGAATAATCTTGAAAACATCGGATTTTTAAGGAGTGAAAAAAGAGGATTACAGAAATTCTATTCAACAAAAGCAGACTTTCTCTTTTATTCCGAATTGAAGGCCGTGTTTTTGAAGTCCTCAGGATTAGAGGGACTCTTTAGAGATGTTATTGTACAGCTTGACGGTATAGAGAAGGTGTTTATGAAAGAACTTCCATCCTCTGAAGACGAGGAATCAGCGCAAATCAAGCTTATTTTCGTCGGAAAACCCGACATGGCCATCTTGAACAACACTGTAAACGGTCTCATTGAGAGAAGCGGCCGGGAAATCATCTACAGATGTTATAGTTTAGAAGAGTTTGATGAACGGCAGAGAATGGACGACTCCTATATTTTAGAAGTCACTACTGGAGAAAAAATTATTTAATGGAGAGGTCTTCAGCCCTTGTGAGTAACCACCCCTTGGTGTAGAATAACCTCAATATCAATTGCAATAATTTGTATGGCAGAAAAAAAGGATCTGGATTTTACATACACCACTATTGATGAAATTTTCCGATTGAGTAT